>Ga0307511_10000157_pt1 | contig 65363 bp, 52 predicted proteins | sample 13_EM_MG_FD_200266 | JGI IMG/M metagenome (GOLD analysis project Ga0307511, IMG submission 200266) | Populus trichocarpa ectomycorrhiza microbial communities from riparian zone in the Pacific Northwest, United States - 13_EM | ecosystem: Host-associated > Plants > Roots > Unclassified | place... | reverse complement strand
CCGCCCGCTACGTGCGGGTCTACGCCACCGGCCGGGCCTCCCAGTGGGGCGACTCGCTCTACGAGCTGGCCCTCTACGGCACCCCCACCTCCGGTGGCGGCACCGGAACCCTGCTGTCGCAGGGAAAGACCGCCACCTCGTCCTCGACCGAGAACGCCAGCTTCGTCGCCGCCAACGCCGTTGACGGCAACACCGGCACCCGCTGGTCGTCCGCGTTCAGCGACCCCCAGTGGCTCCAGGTCGACCTCGGCGCCACCCACACCCTCAGCCGCGTCGACCTGAACTGGGAGGCCGCCTACGCCTCCGCGTTCCAGCTCCAGTCCTCCAACGACGGCACCACCTGGACCAACCTCACCCCGGTGACCGCCGGCGCCGCCGGCACCCAGTCCCTGACCGTCTCCGGCTCCGGCCGCTACGTCCGCATGTACGGCACCGCCCGGGCCACCCAGTACGGGTACTCCCTGTGGGAGTTCCAGGTCTACGGCAGCTGAACTGAACGGTTCACGTCAACGGGTGGTGTGCGCACCCCCGTTGACGTGGACCGTCTGCCCGGTGATGTGCCGGGCCCCTTGTGACGCAAGGAATTCCACCGTCGCCGCGACGTCGTCCGGATAACCGGCGCGGCCGGTGTGGGTGCGGCCGACCAGGGCCTCGCGCCGCTGGTCGGTGAGCCGGCCGCGAAAGAAGTCGGTGGCCTCGACGTAGCCGGGCGAGACCGCGTTGGCGGTCAGGCCCCTGGGGCCGATCTCGGCCGACAGGCCGGCCGTCCATGCCTGCAACGCCGCCTTCGCTGCGCCGTAGCCGCCGGCGTACTCCGCCCCGATCGAGCCGACGTTGACCACGGTGCCGCCCGGGCGGAGCCGGTCGAGCACCGCCGTCGTGGTGAGCACGGCGCTGAGCAGGTTGGCGTCCAGATTGGCCCGCCAGGACGCCGCCACCTCGTCCAGGCCGGACGCCTTGGGCCGGTCGAAGTCGGTGTTGCCGCCGGCCATGTTGACCAGCACGTCCAGCTCCCCGACCGCATCGGCCAGGTCCCGGATCTGCCGTGGGTCCGCCGCGTCGCAGGCGATCGGCTCGGCGTCGATCTCCTTGGCCGTCGCGGCCAGCCGCCCCCGGTCGCGGCCGGTGACAACCACGGTGGCGCCTGCCGCGCGGAACCGGGCCGCCACCGCCTTGCCGATGCCGCTGCTTCCTCCCGTGACCAGCACCTTGCGTGTCATCGCCTGTCCCCTGACTGCTATGTTTAGTGCTAAACGTAACTGGGAGGCGGCGCCGATGTCCAACTATCCGCTCGACGACCAGCCGTCGTCCTGGCCGGTCGCGGACATCGCCGACTCGTGGACGCGGGAGCTGCCGGGTGCCCGCACCGACTCCATCGCCGTGATCACGCCGCTGTGGCGCACCGCGAAGGCGCTCGCCGACGACCGGCGGCGCACCCTCTCCGCGCTCGGCATCGATCCGTCGACCCTGGATCTGCTCAGCGTCATCCGGCGCGCCGGCCCGCCGTACGAGCTGACCACCCGGGAGATCACCCGACGAACCCTGGTCACCGCCGGCGCCATCTCCCAACGCATCGCCCACGCCGAGGCCGCCGGGCTGGTGGCACGTTCCCCATCCACCGCCTCGCGGCGGGCCGTCGCGGTGCGGCTCACCGACACCGGGCACCGGCTTATCGAGGCGGCCGTCCGCCAGCTGTTGGAGCACGAGTCCCGACTGGTCGCCGCGCTCACCGAGGCGGAACGCACGGCGCTGGCCAGTTGCCTGGCCAAGATCGACGCCGCCCTGTCCTGACGGGTTCAGCATGCTCCCGAACAAAGCGCCACACTGGAGCCGGTTCCGGTCCAGTGCGGCGCTCGCAATAACATCGGGTCAGCTCAGGCCGGCGAGAATGTCGGCGACTTCCGTCGGGTTGGCCAGGAAACCCGTGTGGCTGCTGTCGATCGGGCGCACGTCCCACTGGTTGTCGGGAGTGAGGGCGTTTCCCTCGGCAATGTACATGTCCTGCAACGCGACCGGGCAGGCGTTGTCTTTCATGGTCTTGACGTATGTCCGGGGAATTCGGCCCCAGGTGTCCTTGTCGACGGTTCCGTAGCCGGGGTCCCACTGGCCGAGCGTCTCGTCCGGCTGGGTGGTGGCGAGGGTGATGGCCATGCCCGCCTCGGTGGCCTCGTCGCCGAGGCCGGCCGTGATCGCGGCGAACTGCTCGGCGTTGGCGCCGCGCCAGTTCATCCGCACGAAGCCCTGCTTGACCGGGTCGCCGATCCGAAGCGGGGCGATGGCCGACAGGAAGCTCCCTTTCAGGTACTCGGGCAGGTATTCCGCGGCCGGTCGGACGGGGCACTGCGCCCCGATGTAGACGAGCCGGTCGATCAGGTCGGGGATCTCATTGCCGGCGCTGGAGATCGACAGCCCGCCGAGGCTGTGGCCGACGAGGATCACCGGCCCGTGCGCACGCGCCCGCCTGACGGTGTCGACGACGTGTCCGATGGTGTCCGCCGCCGTGACGGCGGCCGATGGCGACGGCTGCGCCGCGAACGCCGCCAGATCCTGAAGGTGATAGGCGAGGGAGAACCCGGCGCCCCGGCCGGGCAGGTCGACCGCGAGGGACCGGTGGCCGCGGAACGCCAATTCCCGCTGCACCGCGGACCAGTGCCGGGATGTGCCCGCGGAACCGTGGACAAGAAGGTAGGTGGGATTCACGACACCAGCATGACGTCCACGGCCGACGATTATCGGAAATCGCACCTTGGGGCAGGAAAAATCGCTCAACCGGAACGAGAAATTGATGAAAATTGTAGGACAGCAATGGCCGTCCCTTGACCCTGTCGAAATTATACCCGATGGGTTCGGGCCTGAACACCGCCGCGTCGAAGGCCGCCTTCGACGCGTCGCCGGTAGTCCCCGACGCCCAACCCAACGGGTGCGCTATACATGGGGATGTCCGAGTTCTGAGGGGATCCGATGGGCAGCCTGTCTGCGCGCGACTATGACCGCATGCTGGACCTCGCGGCCGCGGTGATGGACACACGGGCGCCCGAATCGCCCTGGCCGCTGGTGGCGGGTGAGCTGGCGCATTCGTTGCGCGGCACCATGGTGCTGCTGTCCGATGTCAACGGTTCGACCGGCACGGCGGGCATCGACGCGTGGGCGCCGGAGTGGATCGGCTCGCTGCCGTTGAACACGTTGCTCCGCAAGGGACTCGAGGGCGGGCACCCGCTGGCCGCGCACTACGCCCGGACCGGCGACCAGCGTCCGCTGGCCGTCACCGACGTGGTGGACATCGGCACGTGGCGGCGCACCGAGTCGTACGCCACGCTGCACCAGACCGTCGGCGCCGTCCAGCACATCGCGATTCCCTTGCCCACCATCGAGCCCGGCCGCTTCCGCACCTTCGTCGTGCACCGCGACGGCCCGGACTTCGACGACCGCGAGCGCGCCTACGTCCGGCGGCTGCAACCCCTGCTGGTGAGCGTCGACCGCTTCCTGCGCCAACTCGCCGAGTGGGGCGGCGCCGACGCCCAGCCTCTCGACGCCGTCACCGAAACCAAGCTGACGGGCCGGGAGGTCGCCGTGCTCACCCTGCTCGCCGACGGCCTCACCGCCGAGGCCATCGGCCGGCGGCTCGGCATCTCCAACCGGACCGTGCACAAGCACACCGAGAACCTGTACCGAAAGCTGGCCGCGACCGACCGGCTGACGGCGGTGCTGCGCGCCCAGGGGCTCGGGCTGCTGCCCGGCCGGGCCTGAGCCTAGGAACGGGACTTAGGGCGTGGCGATCCGGTCCGTGCCCTCGCTGTCCTTCACGTAGGCGACGCCGCGGGCGCGGGGCACCGTGAGCATGGTGGCGGTCGGGTAGTCGATGGCCCGCAGCACGTCGGCGGGCAACGACTCGGCCGGCACGCCGACCCGGATCAGCAGTTCCCGCACCTGGATCGGGCGGGAGCGGGTGAGCATGTCGAAGATCCCGGCCCGCAGGAGCGTCAGGCGGCGGGTGAACCGCTGGATGTCGACCGGCCGGCCGCTGCGCAGGTCCAGCCACTCGGCCTGGTGCTTGCGGGCCATTTCGGTCAGGCGCACGTAGTCGAGCAGGCTGCTGCCCTCACCGGAGCGCACCACGTCGGTGAACTCGCTGCCGTCGATCACCGGCTGCGGCCGCTGGCGGTGGTAGTCGGCGGCCGAGGCGGTCCGGTAGGCCCACAGGAATACACCGCCCCCGTCCGTTTGTTCTACCAGTACGGAGCGGTCGGGCAAGCCGTAGGCCGCGGCGATCTGGTTCGCGGCTCCGGCGGTCTGCTGGGGCGTGGTGCCCCGGACGTGACCGCACCACCCATGGGGCGTCGGCATCGCGTCGAGAGTCGTGTCCGGCAACGGCCCCCGCACGGACGCGATCTCCCGCGTCCACACCGCCACGATCTCGCCCCGCTCCATGCGAGAACGATACCGCCGATGATCATGTCCTGGCGACACCGCTTGCGCGATCACGGCACGGTGCTCTACGATCCTCACCGTCTACCTCATGTGGGTGCGGAGCAACTCCCCCACCAGAGGAACTCTCCACTGAGATCCACGGCAGACCTCTGCTCGTCGATCTCCATCCGCGGCCTGTCCGCCGCATCCATCGAAGCAAGGAACAAACACCATGAACAGCAACGACACCACCGCGATCGAGGATGTCGGCGGCATCCTCGACATCGTCGGAAACCGAGCATGGCTCCGGATCGACGGCTACCTGCCCGGTCCGGACGACGTGCAGGTGAGCACCGCCCAGGTCCGCGAACACGACCTGCGCCGTGGCGACACCGTGGCCGGGAAGGCCTCCGCCGCAAGGAAACTTGTCCACATCGACACTGTGAACGGGCAGCGGGCGGGCTACCGCCGGCCGCACTTCATGGACCTGACCCCGTTGTACCCCAACGAACGACTGCGCCTGGAGACCGAGCCGCACCTGCTCACGACCCGGGTCGCCGACCTGGTGACGCCGGTCGGCAAGGGCCAGCGGGCGCTGATCGTCGCGCCGCCCAAGGCCGGCAAAACCTCTGTGCTGCAGGCGATCGCGCACGGCATCAGCAAGAACCACCCGGAGTGCCACCTGATGCTGGTGCTGGTCGGCGAACGGCCGGAGGAGGTCACCGACCTGGCCCGCGCCGTGCCGGGCGAGGTGATCGCGGCGACGTTCGACCAGCCGCCGAAGGAGCACACGGCCATCGCCGAGCTGGCCATCGAGCGGGCCAAGCGCCTGGTCGAGATGGGCCGGGACGTGGTCGTGCTGCTGGACTCGCTGACCCGGCTGGGCCGCGCCTACAACCTGGCCGCCCCGCAGTCGGGCCGCATCCTGTCCGGCGGCGTCGACTCGGGCGCGCTGGTGCCGCCGAAGAAGTTCCTCGGCGCGGCCCGCAACATCGAGGGCGGCGGCTCCCTGACGATCTTCGCGACGGCGCTGGTGGACACCGGCTCGGTCGGCGACAACCTGATCTTCGAGGAGTTCAAGGCCACCGGCAACGCCGAGCTGCGGCTGGACCGCAAGGTCGCGGCCAAGCGGGTGTTCCCGGCCGTGGACGTCACCGGCTCCGGCACCCGCCACGAGGAGCTGCTGATGACGCCGGCCGAGCTCCACGCCACCCACCGGATGCGCCGTGCGCTGGACGGCCGGGACGTGGACATGCTGCTGGACGGGCTGCGCAAGACCAGCACCAACGCCGACTTCCTGGTCCAGATCACGCAGACCACACCGCCGGCGCGCTGAACGTAAACTCTGCGGGTGCGGACTCGACCGACCCTGACCTGGCAGGACCCCGAAGCGGAGCTGCCCCGGACCACCAGCCTGGACGAGGTCGTCGACATCGTCGGGCGCGGCCGGGTCGCCGTGCTCAGCGGGGCCGGCATCTCCACCGAGTCGGGCATTCCCGACTACCGCGGCGACGAGGGCAGCCTGCGCCGGCACACCCCGATGACCTTCGAGGACTTCGTGGCCAGCGCGGACGGCCGGCAGCGCTACTGGGCCCGCAGCCATGTCGGCTGGCGCACCATCGCCCGGGCCGCCCCCAACGACGGGCACCGGGCCGTCGCCGAGTTGCAGCGGCGGGGCCTGCTCACCGGCATCATCACCCAGAACGTCGACGGGCTGCACCAGGCCGGCGGCGCTCGGGACGTGATCGAGCTGCACGGCAGCCTGGACCGGGTGATCTGCCTCGGCTGCCGCCGCACCAGCGCCCGGGACGAGCTCGACCGGCGCCTGCACGCCGCCAATCCCGCTTTTGGTGGCGTCGCCACCCGTATCAACCCCGACGGCGACGTCGAGCTCGACGACCACGTCGTCGCCTCGTTCGCCCTGGTCGACTGCGTCGACTGCGTCGAGGGCGTGCTCAAGCCGGACGTCGTGTTCTTCGGCGAGAACGTGCCGCGGCCACGGGTCGAGCAGTGCTATCGGCTCGTCGACGACTCGGATGCGTTGCTGGTGCTGGGTTCCTCGCTCACGGTCATGTCCGGCCTGCGGTTCGTGCGCCACGCCGCGCGGGCCGGCAAACCGGTGCTGATCATCAACCGGGGCCGGACACGCGGCGACAAGGAAGCGACGGTTCGGGTCGACCGTCCCCTGGGCCAGGCGCTGACCGAGCTGGTCGGCGCGGTCTGAGCGCTTGAACCGGCCCGTTCAGTTCGGCAGTTGCCACCCACACTACCGAGGCAGGCGGCCGGGTTCCTTGTGCAGGTCGGCCAGCAAGTCGCCGTGTTTGCCCAATCGGGCAAGGACATCGGGGGCGGTGAAGGTCAGGTCGGCGGGCTGGCGGCAGCGTTCGACCTCGCGCCAGGTGACGGGGGTGGACACCGTGGGGTGCTCCCGGGCCCGCAGGGAGTAGGGGGCGATGGTGGTCTTGGCGGGATTGTTCTGGCTCCAGTCGACAAAAACCCGGCCGCCCCGGCGGGCCTTGGCCATCACGGCGACGTAGCGGTCGGGGTGGTCGGAGGCGAGGCGCTGGGCGATGTCCTTGGCGTACTGGGAGGTCCGTTCGGCGTTGCTGACCCGTACCGGAACGTACACTTGCAGGCCCTTGGAGCCGCTGGTCTTGGGGAAGCCGGTGAGGCCGTCGGCGGCCAGCAGGTCCCGGATGAGCTCGGCGGCCCGGCAGCAGTCGACGACGGTGGTGTCGGGGCCGGGATCGAGGTCGAAGACCAGCAGGTCGGGCTCGCGGACGCCGCCCCGGGGACCGACGGTCCACTGTGGAATGTGCAGTTCCAGGGCGGCGAGGTTGGCGGCCCACACCAGGCCCGGCAAGTCGTCGAGCATGGCGAAGTCGAGGGTCTCGGCCCCCTTGGAGCTGCCGGGGGTGGGCAGGGTCATGGTGCGCAACCATTCGGGGGCCTGCCGGGAGGCGTTCTTCTCGAAGAAGGACGGGGCGTCGACACCGTCGGGAAAGCGCTTCAACGTCACGGGACGCGAGGCCAGGTGGGCCAGCAGGTGCGGCGCGACCTGGCGGTAGTAGTCGATGACATGGGCCTTGGTGAAGCCGTCGGCCGGATAGAGCACCTTCTCCAGGTTGGTGAGCTTCAGCCTCCGGCCATCGACCTCGACCATGGTGGAGGTGCTGACCTGCTTGCCGCGCTTGCGGACCAGCCAGTCCTTGTCCTCCTTGTGGATGAAGACGAAGCGACCGTCCAACCGGGAGCCGTGGAACGAGACGTCGATCTCGTAGTCGGTCCACTTGTGCGTCTCGTAGGTGCCACGGTCCCAAATGGACACATGGCCGCCGCCGTACTCGCGCCGGGGAATCTCCCCCTCGAACGAGGCGTACTCCATCGGATGGTCCTCGGTGTGCACGGCCAGCCGCACCGCGCCCGGGCTCATGGCCAGCCCCTTGGGCACGGCCCACGACACCAGCACCCCGTCCCGCTCCAGCCGCACGTCGTAGTGCAGCCGGGTGGCATGGTGCTCCTGCACCACAAAAACGTCGTTGTCGCCGGCCGGCAGCGGCCCCTCCGCCGGCACCGGCTCCGGGGTGCGCCGCGCATCCCGCTTCCGCCGGTACTCGCCGAGGTCGGCCACGAAAGCCAGGCTACCGCCGATCGCGCGCGTGCACCGAACGGTCCACGTCCGGCCCGATGTAGGTGCCGAGCCGCGCGCCGCCGCAGATCGCCGCCATCACGCCGGTCTGCTCGATGTCGAACACGTGCAGCGGCAGCTTGTGGTCGCGGGCCAGGATGAACGCCGACTGGTCCATCACGCCCAACTCCTTCTCCAGCACGTGCGCGTAGGTGAGCCGGTCGAAGCGCAGCGCCTCGGGATGCTTGTTGGGGTCGCTGTCGTAGACGCCGTCGACGCCGTGCTTGGCGACGAGCAGCGCGTCCGCGCCGACCTCGATGGCCCGCTGCACGCTGGGGTAGTCGGTGGTCAGGAACGGCTGGCCGATCCCGCCGGCCAGAATGACCAAGGCCCCTTTCTCCAGATGGTGCACCGCGCGCAGCCGGAGGTACGGCTCGGCGACGGCGTCGATCGGCACGGCGGTCATCACCCGCACGTCGTGCTCGCCCAGCGCGGTCAGCCGGCCGCGCAGCAGCAGGCTGTTGATCACGGTGCCGAGCATGCCGATGTTGTCCGCTTCGACCCGGTCGATGCCCCAGGACTCGGATCGGTTGCCCCGGAACACATTGCCCCCGCCGACCACCACCGCCACCTGGATGCCGAGGCGGCGCACGGAGACCACTTCGGACGCCAGGTGGTCCAGCGCCGCGGCGCTGAACCCGTACTCGTCGGGGCCGGCGATGGCCCGCCCGCTCAGCTTGACCACGACACGGCGCACGATTCGAGGGTAGCGGCCGGCAGTGTCGCGACGATGTAGCGGGCATGGAGCAGCCGGTCGCCACCTGGCGTCGCAAGCTGGCCGTGGTCGCGGTGCTGGTGCTGGTGGTGTTCACGGTCGCGACGGTCCGGCTGTTCGTGCTGCCCGATCTGGCGCCGCTGCCGGCCCACGCGGACGCGATCATCGAACTGGCCGGCCCCGGCAACCGCGACGCCACGACCATGGCGCTGGTCCGGGCGGGCAAGGCCCCGGTGGTCGCGCAGTCGACGGTGCCGGCCGAGGCCGGCACGAACCGCTGCCTGCCGGCGACCTCGGGCGTCGAGGTGCTCTGCTTCACCCCCGATCCGGGCACGACCGTCGGCGAGGCCCGCTACATCGGCGAGATGGCGGCCCAGCGGCACTGGCAGTCGGTGATCATCGTGACCACGCCCGATCACGCGCTGCGGGCCCAGCTGCGGGTCAGCCGCTGCTTCCCGGGCACGATCTCGGTGGCGGCCGCGCCGCTGCCCTGGTGGGACTGGTTCCGGCAGATCCCGTACCAGTGGGCGGCCAGCGTGAAGGCCCTGGTGTTCCAGACCAACTGCTGAGCCGTAAGCACTCCGAAAGGTTTTGGAGTTGACACTCCAGAACCAGCCGAGTGAAATGGAGTGGATACTCCAAAAATGGAAGGCTGGGGAAACGATGACGTCGATCGCGTCACGGGTCGAGGAGATGCAGCAGGCCAGCGCCGGGCGGCTGCCGGCGGAGGTGGCGGCCCGGTTCGTCCAGGACCAGGCCGACCTGGACGCCGCCGGCACGCCGGCCGGGGCGGCCACCCCGGGCGCCGCGATGCCCGACGGCGACCTGCTGGACGCCCACGGCAAGCCGACCACGCTGGCCGCCAGCACCGCGGGCAAGCCGGCGGTCGTGGTGTTCTACCGGGGCGCCTGGTGCCCGTACTGCAACGTCGCGCTCCGGGCGTACGAGCAGGAACTGGTGCCGGAACTCGAGGCGCGGAGCGCGGCCCTGGTCGCCCTCAGCCCGCAGAAGCCGGACGGATCGCTGACCACGCAGGAGACCAACGAGCTGAGCTACGCGGTGCTGTCCGACCCCGGCAACCAGATCGCCGGCAAGCTGGGCATCCTCATGGAGTCCAGCGAGGGCACCCTCGAGGCGCAGCGGTCGCTCGGGCTCGACGTCACCGCGGTCAACGCGGACGGCCAGGCCACGCTGCCGATGCCCACCACCGTCGTGGTCGACGCCGAGGGCGTGATCCGGTGGATCGACGTGCACCCGAACTACACGACCCGCAGCGAGGTGTCGGACATCCTCGCCGCACTCGACTCGATCACCTCGTGAACGACTCGATGTGATCGATCGCCTGGGCCAGCGCGACCTCGAGCACCACGGTGTCGCGCCGGACCTGGGTCAACGCCAGGGCGCCCTGGAGGGTCGCCAGCAGGGTGATGGCCAGCCGCTCCGGGTCGGCCTCGTGGCGCAACTCACCACGGTCGCGCATGGTGTGCAGGCCGTCCCGGATCGCCCGCTCCCAGCGGTCGAAGCCCACCACCACGTCGGCCCGGGCGTCGGGGTCGTGCTCGGCGACCTCGGCGCCCAGCGAGCCGATCGGGCAGCCGCCCTTGCATTCCAGGGTCCGCTCCAGTTGGACGATCGCGTCGGCCCAGGCCCGCAGCGAGGCGATCGAGTCCAGCGTCGCGAGCACCGCCTCCTGATGACCGACCACGACCTCGGTCTGGTGCGCGATCACCGCGCGCACCAGAGCCTTCTTGTCCCGGAAGTAGTGGTAGATCTGGGAAGTGCTGACGCCGGCCGCGGCCTGCACGTCCTCGGTGCTGGTGCCGGCCACGCCGCGCTCGAACATCAGCTCCGCGGCGGCCGAGACGATCCGGTCGCGCGTCGCCTGTCCCTTGGTGGTCAGCATGTCCCCAGTTTACCGACCATCCACTCCAGAACCCTTGGGCGCGGCGCGGACGTGCATCCGCTCCCCCTGCGGCCCGAACAGGCTCAGGATCTCCACCGGCCGCTCGTCGCCGTTGCCGAACCAGTGCGGCACATGGGTGTCGAACTCGGCCACCTCGCCCGCCTTCAGCACCACGTCGTGCTCGCCGAGGACCAGCCGCAGCCGGCCGGTCAGCACGTACATCCACTCGTAGCCCTCGTGCGTCTTGGGCTCCGGCTTGAGACGGCTGCCGGCCGGGATGATGTGCTTGAACGCACGGAGCCCGCCCGGCTGGCGGTTCAGCGGAATGATCGTCTCGTCCCCGCGCCGCATCGGCTGCAGGTGCACCCGCGGGTCCCCGGTCGGCGGCGCGCCGACCAGCTCGTCCAACGGAACCTGGTGGGCCTTGGCCAGCGGCAGCAGCAGTTCCAGGCTGGGGCGGCGGCCGCCGGACTCCAGCCGGGACAGGGTGCTGACGGAGATGCCGGTCGCCTTGGACAGCGCCGCCAGCGTGACGCCGCGGCGCTCGCGCAGGGACCGCAGCCGCGGCCCCACCTCGGTCAGCACCTGCTCCAGGTCGTCGGTCATGACTCTATTGCAGTTTCGGCAACCGTGTTTGTCAATCCGGCACGGTGACCGGGAGCACACTGGGAGGCACGACAGTTAGGGGAGGAACAACGCTATGAAGGGGCCTTTCCTGGCGCTGGACGCCAGGAAAGGCCCCTTCAAAACGTCACAACGTCAGGCGGAGGCGGTGGTGAGAGAGTCGAGCTGGGCGGGGGTGAGGGTGAGGGAGGAGGCGGCCAGCAGGGCCGGGAGCTGCTCCAGCTTGCGGGCGCTGGCGATCGGGGCCGCCACCTGCCGGCGGGAGCTCAGCCAGGCCAGGGCGATGGAGGCCAGCTCCGCGCCGGTGTCGGCGGCGATCGCGTCCATGGCCGCGAGCACCTTGGCGCCCCGCTCGGTGTTCACGTACTGGGCGACCCCGCCGGTGCGGACCGAGTCGACCTCCACGCCGGGTCGGTGCTTGCCGGTGAGGAAGCCCATGGCCAGCGCGAAGTACGGGAACACGGCCAGGTCGAACTTCTCGGACACATCGGCCAGCGGGCCCTCGTAGGTGTCCCGGGACATCAGGCTGTAGTGGGGCTGCAACGCCACATAGGCGGCCTTGCCCTCGGCCGCCGAGAACTCCAGGAACTCGGTCAGCCGCTCGGGCGAGACGTTGGAGGCGGCGATCTCCCGCACCTTGCCCGCCTTGACCAGCTCGTCCAGCGTGGTGACGATGTCGGCGACGCTGACCGACTCGTCGTCGTGGTGGGTGTAGAGCAGGTCGATGTGATCGACGCGCAGCCGGCGCAGGGAGTCCTCGACCGCGGCCCGGATGGTGGCCGGCTTCAGGTCCTTGTAGACCTCGTTCTGCGGGTAGCCCACCTTGGTCGCGATCACCACGTCGTCGCGCTTGCCGCCCCGGCCGGCCAGCCAGTCGCCGATGTAGGTCTCGGACAGGCCGCCCCCGTACAGGTCGGCGGTGTCCACGAAGTCGCCGCCGCCGGCCACGAAGGCGTCCAGGATGCGCGCGGTGCCCGGGCTGTCCACCGCCCGGCCGAAGATGTTGGTGCCGAGGCAGAGCGGCCCGACCGAGAGCGAACCGATGGTTGTGGTCATATAACCGACCCTAGGCGGTGAAGGTGATCGGCGCTCGGGGGGTGGTGTCGACGGTGAGATTGAAGACGTCGAAGCGGTTGTAGTGGCCGATGATGTCGTGCATCTGTTTGGGCTGGATGCAGCGGGCCAGGTCGATCTCGGCGTAGACGATGCCCTCCTCGTCGACGAGGGGGTCGACCAGGGGGCGGCCGTCGGGGCCGAAGACGCCGGACAGGGCGCTGCGCTTGCGGCGCATGCGCTCGGCGATGACCGGGCTGTCGCCGGCGGCGATCTCGATCATCTCCTCGGTGATGGTGGAGCAGGCGACGATGGAGAACAGCTTGCCCTCGAAGCAGTGGGCGGCGGTGCGGATGGCGATGGCCTCGGACATGTCGTAGTCGGCGGGGGCGACGGGCAGGGAGATGTAGCTGGCCACGTGGACCAGCTCGCCCTGGGCCAGCAGGGTGAAGCGGGCCAGGGTGTTGGTGTTCTCGCCGCAGGCCAGCGCGCCGAGCGGGCCGATCGGGGTCTGGTGCACCCGTAGCGAGCTGCCGTCGCCGTTGGTCCAGGTGAGCTTCTCGGCCCAGGTGGGCACGAGCTTGCGGTGCACGCCCAGCAGGGTGCCGTCGGGGCCGATGATGAGGATGCTGTTGTACAGCACGCCGAGGCTGTGCGGGCCGCGCTCGTTGACACCGATGACCACGGTGCAGCCGGTGGCCGCGGCGGCCGAGCACAGGGTCTCGACGTGCGGGCCGGGGACGTCGATGGCCGAGCGGTAAAGCCGTTCGTACCAAGGGGAACCGTCGACCGGGTTCATGGTCCAGTTCCAGTACGGGTAGCCGGGCACGAAGACCTCGGGGAACGCCACCAGGGAGGCGCCGTTGCGCGCGGCCTCGTGGATCAGCGACACGGCCTTGTCGACGGTGGCGGCGGCGTCCAGGTAGACGGGCGCGGCCTGCACGGCAGCGGCGGTGAACCGCGGGAACTCATCCATTGGTCCTCCAGCGTCGGTGCAGGGAGTCCTCTTTGTCCCGCAGGGAGAGCTGCGGGCGGGCCCGGCCGGCCGACGGCGGGCGCCTGCTGCCGGCCCGGTGCATCGCTGGCCAGAACGCGCCCTCGCCGGCGTAGTCGAGCGCGGCGGCGGCGTGCAGCGGCCAGGACGGGTCGTGCAGCTGGGCGTGGCCGATGGCGACCAGGTCGGCCCGGCCGGCCAGCACGATGGAATTGGCGTCGTCGGCCGAGGAGATGCCGCCGACGGCGATGGTCGGGGCCCCGACATCGGCGCGGATCCGTTCGGCGAACGGGGTTTGGTAGCTGCGGCCGTACAGCGGCTTCTCGTGCGGCACGACTTCCCCGCTGGAGACATCGATCGCCGCCGCACCTCGAGCCATCAAGGCGGCGGCCGTCTCGACGGCGTCTTCGATGGTGGCGCCGCCGGGGGCCCAGTCGACAGCCGAGATCCGGACGATCACCGGCAGGTCGCCCAGGACGCTGTCCAGGATTCGCGACGGGAACTCTCGGTCGATACTTGAGTTGGTCAGCGGCGAGAGATGCACGGAGAGCAGATTCCCGTGCCCGGCCTGGAGTTCGATGGCGTCGAAGCCGGCGGCGACGGCATTCCGGGCGGCTCGGGCGAAGCTGTCGGCGATCTCCTCGGCCCGCAGGTCGAGGTCCCGGGAGGCGTGGCTGAGCTGCACGCCGATCAGGGAACCGGTGTGCTCGTGCACGAAGTCGGTGATCCGCCGCCAGGCCTTGACCTGCTCCGAGGTGTAAAGCCCCGTGCAGCAAGAAGTCTTACGACCATTGGCGCTAACGGCGGTACGCCCGGTGAGCACCAGCCCGGAGCCGCCCAGAGCCTTGCCGACCAGGTGCGCGAACTCGACGTCGCCGGGAACGCCGTCGACCGCGGCGTCCAAGGTGATCGGCGCGCTGACGATCCGGTTGCGCAGGCGGAGATCGCCCAGCTGATAGGGCTGGAACAGCGGCGGATTGCCGTCGCCGAACCAACCGTCCAAACGCGACACATAGGCCGGATCCCGCTGCCGCAGGTTGTCGTAGGTGACGCGGCGGCTGCGGGTGAGCAGGTTGAACGCGAACTGCTCGGGCTCCTTGCCCACGGCGTGCTCGATCGTCTCGAACCACTCCAGGCTGGCCTGCGCGGCCCGCTGCGTGGACTGCACGACCGGCCGCCGGTCGGCCTCGTACCGCTCCAACGCGGTGGGAATGTCGTTGTGGCGCTCGATGTTCGCGGCCAGGGCCAGGGCGTCCTCCATGGCCAGCTTGGTGCCGGATCCGATGGAGAAGTGCGCGGTGTGCGCGGCGTCGCCCAGCAGCACGATGTTGTCGTGCCGCCACGTCTGGTTGCGCACGGTGGTGAAGCGCAGCCACTTGGAGTTGTTGGTGATCAGCTTGTGGCCGCCGAGGTGGTCGGCCAGCAGCTCGGTCAGGCGCGTCGGCCCGCACTCGTCGGTCCTGTGCTCATCAGCGAGGCGAGCGGCTTCCCAGGTGCGCTCGGTCATCTCGACGATGAACGTGCTGCGCTCGTGGCTGAACGGGTAGGCGTGCACCTGTATCGGCCCGTGCGGGGTCTCGGCGATGATGAACGTGAACGCCTCGAACACCCGGTCGGTGCCGAGCCACATGTAGCGGCAGTCGCGCATGTCCAGCGACGGCTGGAAGACGTCCGCGAAGGCCGTGCGGGTCAGCGAGTTGACGCCGTCGGCCGCCACCACCAGGTCGTACTCCGACGACAGTTCGGCGGCGGTCGGCGCGACCGACTGGAACCGGACATCCACCCCGAGCTCGAGGCAGCGTCGCTGCATGATCTGGAGCAGCCGCATCCGGGAGATGGCCGCGAACCCGTGGCCGCCGGAGGTCTCCACCCGGCCCCGGTAGTGGATGTCGATGTCGCTCCAGCGTGCGAACTCCGACTCCATGGCGGCGAAGACCACCGGGTCGGCTGCGGCGATGCCGTCCAGGGTCTCGTCGGAGAACACCACGCCGAAGCCGAACGTGTCGTCGGCGGCGTTGCGCTCCCACACGGTGATCTCGCGCGTGGGGTCCAGACTCTTGGCCAGCGCGGCGAAGTACAGCCCGGCCGGGCCGCCGCCGATGACCGCGTACCTGCTCACGACCGGCCTCCCGTATTGAGCGAACCGAGGGCTTTGACGACGTCATCGGGCCACGGCGTCGCCTTGTCCTGGTCCGGCTCGGCGTGCACGACGATCACGGAACCGTTGGCGGCCAGGCCGTTCTGGCCGTGCACCTCGAACGCGAAGGTCAACGACGTGCGGCCGAGGCTCTCCACCCAGAACCGGGTCTTGCATACCTCGCCGAACCACAGCCGGGACCGGTAGTCGACCTCGTGCCGGACGCGGGGCGTGCGGCCGAACAGCCAGGCCACGCCGTGCTGGCGCAACAGTTCGGCCTCGGCGGCCTCGGCCCAGCGCAGGATCACCGAATGGTGCTGGTGGCCGGCCGCGTCGGTGTCGTACCACTCCACGGTGCGCTCGATCGTCACCTCGGGCCCAGAACGATTTGACACCGCGGCACCTCCTTGACACCCCCACGATATAGCGCGACGATGACGACCGTCAAGACAAGGAGATACGGCATGACCCTCAGCGATGACGTGCTCGGCCGCGCGCGGGTGGTCGACACGGACGATCTCAAGACGTACTACGCGAAGCTCGGCAGGCACCAGGCCGGTGCACTGTGGACGGTCGCGAACGACATCGAGCCCTGGTACCCGCAGCCCAAGTCGGTGCCCACCCTCTGGTCGTACCGGGAGCTGCGGCCGCTGGTGCTGGAGGCACTGAGCCTGGTCAGCGGCGACGACGCCGGCCGCCGCGTGGTGATGCTGGTCAACCCGGGCCGCAAGGACATCTCCGCCTCCGTGGGCCTGCTCTACAGCGGCCTTCAGGTGATGGGCCCCGGCGAGTCGATGACCGCGCACCGCCACCAGGCCGCCGCGCTGCGGTTCGTGCTCGAGGGCCAGGGCGCGTGGACCGTGGTCGACGGGCAGAAGCTCAAGGTCGGGCCGCGCGACTTCGCCATCACCCCCAACTGGACCTGGCACGAGCACGGCAACGAGGGCTCGGACGAGCCGGTGATCTGGCAGGACGGCCTGGACATCCCGCTCGTGAACGCGCACGACGCCGGCTTCTACGAGGTGCACCCGGACGTGTACCAGAAGCAGGGCGACGTGGTGAACTCATCGCTGCTCACCTACGGCCACGGGCAGCTGCGGCCCTACGGCTTTCAGGCGTGGGACAAGCGCTACTCGCCGCTGTTCGCCTACCCGTGGGAGCGGACCTATCCGGCGCTGCTGGACGTGGCCGCGGCCAGCGACGGATCCCCTTACGACGGCATCATCCTGGAGTACAGCAACCCGCTGACCGGCGGCTCGGTGATGCCGACCATGAGCGCGCACCTCCAGCTGCTGCGGCCGGGCGAGGCCACCAAGGCCCACCGGCACACCGGTTCCGTGATGTACACCGTGGCCAAGGGCAGCGGGCACTCGGTGATCGCCGGCGCCAGGTACGACTGGCAGGAGGGCGACGTGTTCTGCGTGCCGTCGTGGGCGTGGCACGAGCACGCCAACGGAAGTGTCACCGACGACGCGGTCCTGTTCTCCTACAACGACTTCCCGGTGATGCGCTCGCTCGCCTTCTGGCGTGAGGAGTCCTATCCGGACAACAACGGCCACCAGCCCGTCGAATAGGGGAATCCGATGCTGCTAGTAACTTACTCGATCGACGGCGGCGCGCGGCGGGTCGGCGTGCAGCGGGACAACGAGATCTTCGAGACCACCGCCGAGTCCATGCTCCACAGTGGAACTGAAACCGGGGTCAAGCATCCGCTGAGCGCCGTCACGCTGCACGCGCCGCTGCGGCCGGGGAAGATCATCGGCATCGGGCTGAACTACACCGAGCACGTCGCCGAGTCGGCCCGGACCCTGGACACCGACAAGGAACTGCCGCAGCGGCCGGTGCTGTTCAGCAAGCCGGCGACCGCCGTGGTCGGCCCGGACGAGCCGATCCTGCACAACGGCGACCTGACGCAGCAGCTGGACTGGGAGTGCGAGCTGGCGGTGATCATCGGCCGCACCGCCCGCCGGGTGCGGGCCGAGGACGCGCTGTCGCACGTGTTCGGCTACAGCGTCATGAACGACATCAGCGCCCGCGACCAGCGCCGCTCCGGCCAGTGGTTCTTCTCCAAGGGCCAGGATTCCTACGCCCCGTTCGGGCCGGCGGTGCGCACCGCCGACGACGTCGCCGACCCGCACGACCTCGACCTGTCGCTGCGCGTGAACGGCGAGGTGAAGCAGAAGTCCAACACCCGGTACATGTTGTTCCGGATTCCTGAACTGATCGCCGACATCAGCGCGGGCATGACCCTGGAACCGGGCGACGTGATCTCCACCGGCTCCCCGGCCGGCGTCGGCGCGAGCTTCACGCCGCAGCAGTTCCTGCGCCCCGGGGACGTCGTGGAGGCCACCGTGCAGGGCATCGGGACGCTGCGAAATCCTGTCGTGGACGCACGTTGACACCCCCGCTGCTATGTTGCGGCTATGGCGATCACAGCGGCTGGGGAGGCCTTCACCGACGGTGACGCGGGCGCACGGTCCGCGCAGCCGCGGCAGTTCATCGTCACCGTGTACGGCCTGTACGCGCGGGCCGACGGCGGGTGGCTGTCGGTCGCCTCGCTGATCGCGCTGCTCGCCGATCTCGACATCGACGAGCCGGCGGTGCGCTCGTCGATCTCGCGGCTGAAGCGGCGGGGCATCCTCGCGGCGGAGCGACGGGGCGGCGCCGCCGGCTACGCGCTGTCCGAGGAGGGCCTCGCCGTGCTGCGCGAGGGCGACGAGCGGATCTTCCGCCGGGACCGCTCGACGCTGGCCGAGGGCTGGCTGCTGGCCGTGTTCTCGGTGCCGGAGTCCGAGCGCAACAAGCGGCACGTGCTGCGGTCCCAGCTGACCCGGCTGGGCTTCGGCACGGCCGCGCCGGGCGTGTGGATCGCGCCGGCGCACCTGCACCACGCGACCGCGGCGATGCTGCGGCAGCAGGATCTGGACGGCTATGCCGATCTGTTCCGCGCCGACCACCTGTCCTTCGGCGACGTGGCGGCGAAGATGCGGCGGTGGTGGGATCTCGACGAGCTGGAGCGCCAGTACGCGGCGTTCCTGGACGAGCACGAGCCGGTGTGGCAGCGCTGGCGGCGCAAGCGGGCCGGCGAGGGCCGTGAGGCGTTCGTGGACTACGTGCGCGTGTTGACGTCGTGGCGGCGGCTGCCGTACCTGGATCCCGGCCTGCCGGTGGAACTTCTGCCCGCGGACTGGGTCGGCACGCGTGCCGCCGACCTGTTCTTCGCCATGCGGGAGCGCCTGGAGGACGGCGCGCGGGCCCATGTCGAGGCGGCCATCGCCTGAGCTTTATCGCGTTCTCTTGACTGTCGTCAGCACCGATGCATACTGGTGGCACCCCCTCACCTAAGAGGTGCTGCCGATGCCGGTCGCCAGATCAGCGCACGAGGACACCTTCTGCCGGGATCACCTGCCGCCCGGCGACGCCTGGCCGGACCTGGTCTTCGACCTTCCGGAGCTGCACTACCCCGACTGGCTCAACTGCGCCGACTCGCTGCTGGACGACACCGTGCGCAGGCTCGGCCCGGACCGGCCGTGCCTGCGCACGGAGACCGGCACCTGGACCTACGGCGACCTGCTCAGCGCGGCCAACCGGACCGCGCACGTGCTCACCGACCACTGTGGACTACGCCCGGGCAACCGCGTTCTGTTACGCGGCCCCAACAATCCGTGGTTGGTGGCCGCGTGGTTCGCGGTGCTCAAGGCCGGCGGCGTCGCCGTCACCACGATGCCCTTGCTGCGTTCTCGGGAGATCGCCGACCTGGTCGAGTTGACCAAGCCGGATCTGGCGATCTGCGATCACCGTTTCCTCGACGAGCTCGCGTTGGGCGCGCCGGAGCTGCCGGTTCTCGGTTACGGCGGCCCGGGTCCCGACGACCTGACGGCGCTGGCATCGTCCACAAGCGACACCTTCACCAGCGTCGCCACCGCCGCCGACGACGTGGCCATCCTCGCGCCGACCTCGGGCACCACCGGCAAGCCCAAGGCCACCATGCACTTCCACCGGGACCTGCTGATCTGCGCCGACACCTTCTCCCGGCACATCGTGCGACCCACCCAGGACGACGTGTTCGCCGGCTCGCCGCCGATCGGTTTCACCTTCGGCCTCGGCGGCCTGGTCCTGTTCCCGTTGCGGGCGGGCGCTTCCACGCTGCTGCTGGAACGCGCCACGCCGGTGGAGCTGGCCGACGCCGTCGCCAAGCACCGGGTCACCGTGCTGTTCACCGCCCCGACCGCGTACCGGGCGATGTTGGCCGGCGGCAAGGCTTCCGCGTTGACCGGGCTGCGGCGCTGTGTGTCGGCCGGCGAGCACCTGCCCACTGCCACCTGGCGGGATTTCCTGGCGCAGACCGGGATCCGCATCATCAACGGCATCGGCGGCACCGAGATGCTGCACATCTACATCTCCGCCGCCGACGAGGAGATCCGCCCCGGCTCCACCGGGCGGGTGGTGCCCGGCTTCCACGCCGTGATCCTCGACGAGAAGGGCGACCCCGTGCCGGACGGCGTGTCCGGCCGGCTGGCCGTCAAGGGCCCCACCGGCTGCCGGTACCTGTCCGACGAGCGCCAGCGCACCACCATCCACAAGGGATGGACGCTGACCGGGGACAGCTACCACCGGGACGCCGACGGCTACTACTGGTTCGAGGCCCGCAACGACGACATGATCGTCTCCAGTGGCTACAACATCGCCGGGCCCGAGGTGGAGGCCGCGCTGCTGGACCACCCCGACGTGCTCGACGCCGCCGTGATCGGCGCCCCCGACGCCGAACGCGGGGCCGTGGTCAAGGCCTTTGTCGTGCCCCGGGCGGGAAGCACCGTGACTGTCGGCGAGTTGCAGGACTTCGTCAAGCAGGCCCTCGCCCCCTACAAGTACCCCCGCGAGGTCGTGTTCCTGGACGCCCTCCCCCGCACCGCCACCGGCAAGGTGCAGCGCTACCGTCTGCGATCGACGCCGCCATCCGGGCGACCCTGATCGGTCACGATCGGGCCAGCGGTAGGCTCCCGGGCAGCGCCGATGGATGCGAGAGGTGAACGGTGTCTGCCAACGAGGCCGCATGGGCGCCCAAGGACGTGGACGTCACCCTGCCCAGCGCCGCCCGGGTGTACGACTACCTGCTCGGCGGGGCGCACAACTTCGCCGCCGACCGCGCCCTGGCCGAGCAGGTGATCCAGGTGCTGCCGACCGCCCGGCAGGTGGCCATCGCCAACCGCTCGTTCCTGCGGCGGGCCGTGCGCCACCTGGTCGGGCGGGGCATCACCCAGTTCCTCGACCTCGGCTCCGGCAGCCCCACCTACGGGAACGTGCACGAGATCGCCCAGGAGGCCGACCCGGCCTGCCGGGTGCTGTACGTCGACTACGACGAGGTCGCCGTCGCCCACAGCGAGATGCTGCTGGCCGACAACCCCACCGCCACCATCCTCGACGCCGACCTGACCGATCCCGCCGCCGTGCTCGACGCCCCGATCACCCGGGAGTTCCTGGACTTCAGCCGGCCCATCGGGCTGCTGATGATCGCCGTGCTGATCTACGTGCCCGACTCTCAGGACCCCGCCGGCATCGTCGCCGCCTACCGCGACGCCCTGCCGGCCGGCAGTTACTTCGCGCTGTCCCACCTCACCGCCGACCACCAGCCCGAGGCCATGGCCGGCGTCGTCGCGGCGATGAAGAACAGCCAGGACCCCCTGTACATCCGCTCCTACGACGAGACCCTCCCGCTGTTCGCCGGCTTCGACCTCGTCGACCCCGGCCTGGTCGAAGCCTCCGCCTGGCACCCCGACGCCGGCCGGCGCGACCCCAGCGTCGAGGGCATCTACGCCGGCGTCGCCCGCAAGCCGTTCGAGTGAAGATCAGGCGCAGGGCCAGCGGGGAGCGTCCAGATCGACGTTCTTGCGCATCGAGCTGAAGTCCATGGCCTTGGCCGACGCGCAGAACTGGTCGCCGTCGAGTTGGTACTCGGCCTCGAACACGGCCTTGCCGGCCTGGATGAAGGGCCGGAGCTGGTCGCACTCCTTGTACTGGAAGCACTGCTCGTCGATGGCGAACTGGAACTCGCCCAGCAGCTGCGGGATCTGGTCCAGGTCGTTCTTCAGCCCGATGGACAGGCCGCGGCTGTGGGCGAGCCCGGCGAGCATCCGGTTGTACGCCAGCTGGTTGGCGGCGGTCAGGGGGAAGCCGGTGTTGTTGGCGTAGCCGTCCACCTCGTCGGCCTCGACGGCGTCGAAGCCCTTGCGCCGGCAGGTGTCGAAGCGCGCGGCCATGATCGGTTGCAGGACGGCGACCTGTCGGATGTCCAGCCACTGCTGACCGCGCCACCCGTCGGAGTCGCCGAGCACGGACGCGGGGAACGCCTTGGCGTCGGACCGGTAGTCCTCGTAGCCGCCGGCATCGACGTAGCAGATCACTTTGCGGCCGGCCGCGTGCAGCGCGCTCACCTGGGCGGCCGTGGTGTCGTCGCCGTCCACGTCGTACACGGCGGCGTCAACGCCGGTGTCGAGCGTTCCGGAGAGCTGCCACTGCCACGTGGTGCCCGGCGCCGGCTGCCACTGCGAGGGCCCAGGTCCGCAGCCACAGAGCAGCAGCATGAGCAGGGCCGCCAGCGGCAGGCGAGTCATGCCGAGACGTCCGCCGGCAGGTGGGACCAAGGATTGGGCGGCTGTCCCTCGGTGCACAGTGCCGAGCCGACGTTGCGTTCCGCGGCCAGCACGGCGACCCGCCCACGCAGTGCGGGTGGCACCGCGTAGACCAGGTTGAAGAACTGGTCCGCCGGCCGGTCGTGCACCCAGCTGGGCACCTCCACGTCGCGGAAGGACGGCCACGGGCCCTCGAACGTGCCGAGCAGGTCGCAATGCCGCGCGTACTCCGGCGCCGGATGGGTGCCGTGGTTGAACGCCACCGACCGCGCCCCGTGCTCCCGCGCCGACTCCGCGAGCGCGGCGTAGTAGGCGACGTGTTCCACCCCGCTGGCCGCCCGGTCGAAGAACACGCCGTCCACGCCGTACCACTCCCGATACCGGCGCAACTCCTCCAGCGCGTCCGGGTGTTCCCGGCGGCCGTAGTCGGTGTCGACATAGCCGGCGACCGCGACGCCGGCCGCCCGCACCCGCTCGACGGCCGCGCCGAACACGCCGTCCGGCCGGTCGCCGGGGCCGTCCGCGAGGTTGAGCACGACCAGCCGCAGCCGCGGCGCGGACCTCGCGAGCCGCACCCACCCCGCCGGCTCGACCGCGGGATGGAAGTACGCCGGCACCACCAGCCCGGTCACCGCGCGGCCCGCCAGACCTCGGCCTGCCAGAGGTCGCTCAGACAGTCCCGCAGCCCGATCCTCGGCCGCCAGTCCAGGGCCCGGGCGATCGCCCCGATGTCGGCCTCCTGCCAGGGCACGTCGGCGGACCGCGCCGAGCCGTTCGACGACTCGGCGATCGTGCCGGCGAAGCCGGCGATGTCGGCCAGGGTGTCGACCAGGGCCCGGACCGGGACACCACGGCCGCCGGCGACGTTGAGCACCGGCGTCGCCACCGTCGCCGCGGTGATCGCGGCGAGCACGGCGCCCGCCACGTCCCGGGCGTCGACGAAGTCCCGGACGGCGTCCAGCGGCCCCGTCTTGATCTCGCCGCGTTCGCCCGCGCCGGCGAACTCGGCGACCAGGCGACCGGGCAGGCTGGACGGCGGCAGGCCGCGGCCGATGGGGTTGAACACCCGCAGCACCACGGCATCCAGGCCCGCGGCCCGCCCCAGCTCCACCGCCTGCGTGCCGGCCAGCTTGCTCACGCCGTAGACGCCGACCGGCCGCGGCAGCTGGGCCTCGGTGATCGGCGTGTCCGGCTCGCAGACGCCGTACTCGGCCGCCGATCCCAGGTGCACGAGTCGGGCCCACGGCGCGTGCGCCAGCATCGCCCGGACCAGCAGGGCCGGGCCGGTGGTGTTGGCGGCGATCAACTCGGCCGGGTCGCCGGAGACCGCGCCGGCGCAGTTGATCACCGCGTGCGGCCGCCAGTCGGCCAGCAGCGCGGCCAGCCGGGTGAACCCGGCCGGGCTCAGGTCGACCGGATCCCGGCCGGCGCGGGACGTCGGCCGGACGTGCCAGCCGTCGGCGGCGACGGCTTCGCGCACGTGCCGCCCGAGGAACCCGGCCGCCCCGATGAGCAGCGCCCGACGCACCACTAGACCCCCTTCAGCAGGGTCCCCCGCAGCTGGTCGAACTCCGCGTTGGCCCGGTCGTAGTCGTCCGGCCGACCGATGTCGAGCCAGTAGCCGTCGAAGCGGTACTCCGTCGGCGGGGTGTGCTTGCCCAGCAGATCTAACATGAGCTCGTCGAAGCCGAGCGGGGCCCCGGGCAGGTAGCCGGCCAGCGTGTCCCGGCTCAGCCCGTACACCCCCATGCTGACCTGGTAGTTCAGCGTGGGCTTCTCGGTGAACTCGACGATGCGGCCGGCCCGGCTGGTGAGCACCCCGAAGTCGACGTGCACCTGCCGGCAGTAGGTGGCCACGGTCAGCGGCGCGTCGCCGCGCACGTGGCTGGCCAGCAGGTCGGCGTAGTCGAGGTCGGTGAGCACGTCGCCGTTCATCACCAGGAAGTGCGGCGGCAGCCGGTCTCTCAGCTGCAGCACCGGGCCGATGGTGCCCAGCGGCGAGTCCTCGGTGGTGTAGTCGATCCGCAGCCCCCACTTGCCGCCGTCGCCGACGTAGGAGCGGATCAGGTCGCCGAGGTAGCCGATGGCCAGCGTGACGTCGCTGAAGCCCTGCTGGGCCAGCTGGCTCAGCACGATCTCGAGGATCGAGAACTCGTCCCCGATCGGCACCAGCGGCTTGGGCAGCCTCGTCGTGTACGGGCGCAGGCGCACTCCCTTGCCGCCGGCCAGGATGATCGCGTGCATGGTCGCCTCCGGTCACTGGTGGTAGACGCCGGGCTTGTACCAGGCGAGGTTCTCCGGCCGGCGGAACCAGTCGATGGCCAGGCGCAGCCCGTCGTCCCTGGTGTGCGCCGGCCGCCACCCGGTGTGCTCGGCGAGCTTGGCCGCGTCGGCGACCAGGCGTTGCACTTCGGAGTTCTTCGGTCGGATCCGCTGGGAGTCCTCGGTGATGTCCACGTCGACGTCCATCAGCCGGGCGATGTCGGCGGTCACCTGGCCGATGGTCACCTCTTGTCCGGTGCCAGCGTTGAACAACTCGCCCACCACCGCGCCCGCGGGCGCGGTGCCCACGGCGAGGAACGCCGCCGCGGTGTCGGCCACGTAAAGGAAGTCCCGGCTGGGATCCAGCGCGCCCAGCTTGATCTGCCGTGCGCCCGCGGCGATCTGGCTGATCACCGTCGGGATCACCGCGCGCGCCGACTGCCGCGGCCCGAACGTGTTGAACGGCCGCAGGGTCACCGCCGGCACCCCGAAGCTGAGGTGGTAGGACTCGACGAGCTTGTCGGCGGCCAGCTTGGACGCGGCATACGGCGACTGGGCCTGCACCGGATGGTCCTCGCTGATCGGGACCGTGCGGGCGGTGCCGTAGGTCTCGCTGGTGGAGGTGTGCACCAGCCGCGGTGTGTCGCAGGCGCGCACCGCGTCCAGCACGTTCAGCGTGCCTATGACGTTTGTGTCCACATAGGACCGCGGTGCCCGGTACGAGTACGGGATCGCGATCAGGGCGGCCAGATGGTAGACGGCGGCCGCCCCGTCGACGAGTTCCCGCACCGACGCGGGGTCCCGCACGTCGCCGAGCACCACGTCGACCTGGCCGAGCACTTCGGGCTCCAGGGTGTCCAGCCAGCCCCATGAGCCGAACGAGTTGTACAGCACCATCGCCCGCACCCGATGGCCGGCGGCGACCAGCGCCTCGACCAGGTGCGAGCCGATGAATCCCTCCGCCCCCGTGACCGCTACCAGATCCGTCATCGATTCTCCCTCCGGTTCAGCGGTGGCGTGCCGGCTTGTGGAGCACCGCGCCGGCGCGCAGGAACAGTGCGAGCAACAGGCCGCCGCACACCACGAGCTGCACCCGCAGCGTCGACGCGGCCCGGTCGAACACCACGTACCCGATCTCGGCGGCCAGCGCGCCGCCGGTCCACAGCAGCACCGACGCCGGCCCGCAGAACGCCTGGAGCAGCAGGGCCAGGAACAGTGTGCCGCCCAGCGCCAGGTAGGCCAGGTAGGCCAACAAAGTTGTCCACTGTGGACTGATGCCGACGAAGGAGCCCAGTTCCCGGGTCACCGCCATCAGCACCGCGGTGCACAACAGGTACCGGATCACGGTGGCGCCCAGCTGCCACCACGCCCCGGCGGCGAAATCCTCCACCAGCCTGGTTCTCCGCAACAGGCGGCGGGTCGCGCTGCGGTAGCGGTAGAGGAGCCACTCCGCAACGCCCATGCTCAGCGACAGCGGCAACGCCGCCAGCATCGCGTCAGACACACCGTCCGAAGTGGACCGAGTCAGCAGCATAGCCAGCAGTGGAAAGGCAATCAGGCCAGCAGCGATCGCCCCGAACGCGAGATACGGCCAGCTGGCCCGTAACTCGGACCACCGCAACGGGGCGGCGGCGCCCGGCGGCGGCCAGCTCGTCCGGCCGATCGCGAAGCCAAGGGTGAGCAGCACCGTGCCGACCAGCGCCACCAGCGCGCCGCCACGCAGTCCGTCGGGCGCGCCGAGGGCCAGGAAGGCCGCGCTGCCAAGCACCCCCGGCGCCAGACCGGCCACCAGCCACCACTCGCCCCGATCGGTGAACAGCACCGTCGCCGCGAGCAGGTATACGCCCTGGCCGGTGGCGAAGACCGCGGCCGGGCCGAACCGCCCGGCCAGCGCCGCGCACAGGCCGACCACGGCCAGCAGCAGGACGGTCGAGCCGAGCAGCCCGAGGCGCAGCAGCCGGCGGGCGCCGTCCCGGTCCGCGTTGCCGAGCCTTGAGTAGCCGAGGAACGCCAGCCCCTGGCTCAACGCCCAGGAACAGACGGTCGACACCAGGAGCACCGGCACCGCGTCCACATCGGACATCAACGGCGCGGCGACCGGATAGCACAGCGACGGCAGCCCGAACAGGAGACCGCGCAACGCGTGCCGCCACACCGGGGTGCGCCACGGATCCGGTTCCGCCGCCGGCTCCGTCGGACTGGGCGGCACCCGCCGGTGCAGGTCCTCGGCGAGCGCGAACACGTCCGGAAAGCCGTAGCAGACCCGGACCGTCTGGTCGCTGAACCCCTCGGCCTCCAGCCCGGCCGCGATCTCCAGCGGGTCGACCGCGTCGGCGCACAACGACTCGAACCGCTCGCGCAGCTCAGCCAGCTGCAACTCGCCGACTGGCTGCGCGAGGGCCGGCTGCGTCGGCTCCAGCTCCGGCACGGTGCCCGCGCTCACGGGTTCGCCCCGGCCAGGACGGGTCGGCCGGCGGCGAGCGCGCCGTAGAGCGCGCCGAACGTGGTGATCGCCTGGTCCACCGTGAAGTACGTCAACACCCGCTGCCGCGCGGCCGCGCCCAGACGCGCCCGCAGCTCGGCGTCGTCGAGGAGTTGGACACACGCCTCGGCCATCGCCTCGGGGTCGCGGGGCGGCACCACGAGACCGGTCTCCCCGACCGCCTCGGCGACGCCGCCGACATCGGTGGCCACGCAGGGGCGGCCGCAGGTCATCGCCTCGATCACGGTGTACGGGAAGCCCTCGGAGATGCTCGACAGCACCACGACATGGCCGGCCACGTACGCGTCCCGGATGTTGTCCACCCGCCCCTCGAAGGTGGCGTGGTCGCCGACGCCCAACTGCTCGGCCAGCGCCCGGCAGCGGTCCAGATAGACCTGGCCGCCGGCCGGCGTGCCTCCGAACAGGCGTAGCCGGGCCTCGGGAATCCGCTTGCGCACCAGGGCGAAAGCCCGCAGCAGCGTCTCGATGTCCTTGATCGGGTCCACCCGGCCGGCCCAGCTGACCGTGGGCACCTCGGGTTCGGCTTCCACGGCTGGGAAGTGGTCGGGATCGACCCCGTTGTAGACGGTCTGGATGATGGCGTGGTCGGCGCCGAGCCGCTCCTCCCACCGCTGGTTGTACATGTTGCCGGGAGTGATCTGGCTGGCCTCGCGGTAGGCGAGCGCGCACAGCTGCCGGAAGAAGCCCAGCACCATGGCCTTGGTCGGCCACCGGTACGGGCTGACGCGATAGCCGAGATAGCGTTCGCGCAGGTAGATGCCGTGCTCGGTGAGCAGGATCGGCGTGCCGTGGGCCCAGCGCGCGGCGAGCGCGGGCAACACCGCCAACCCGTTGGCCACGCAGTGCGAGACCGCGGCCCGGACCGGCCGCGCCGCCAGCGGGCGCAGCAGGTGCTCCAGCAGTTGAAGGCACTCCAGCGCGTCGAACAGGGTCGGCGCCTGCGGGCCGTCGGCCGGTAATCGATCCCGCCAGATCTCGGTCAGGGTGCGGACGGTGTCATCGGTGCGCAGCGCGGCGGTCAGGCTGTCCTGCTGCGCGTACTCGAACAGCAGCCGCAGCACCGCGCCGAATCGGCCGTTCGCGCCGTCGGACCGGTCGAGCAGGCTGCTCAGGAACTCGTGCGCGAGTGGCCGGAACCGGGCCCGCGCCGACCTGCGCGCCCGGGGCACGCCCGAGTCGCCGCCCCACAGCGGAACCGAGGTGACGGAGGCGACGTTGGCCGGCAGCTCCCAGGCGACCCGCGGCTGCCCGCCGCCGACGAGGGCGACGACGTGGTAGTCGTAGTCCGCCATCCCGCGAACCAGCTGGTCGCACCAGACGCTGACGCCGCCGAAGCTGTGCGGGTAGGTGCCCTCCGTCATCAGCGCGATGTCCGTCATGACCGACCCGGCGCCCGATGTCTGCCGCCTTCACAGGAAATTCTCGGGAAACTAGTTGTTAATACACGGAATGCCCCGGACCCGATCCCGGCGTATCGACACGGCAAGCGGCAGCCGATGCTCACGGCGCTCCTTTGACAGGCTTACGTGCGGACAGCATGGCAACGCCGTCGTGCCCGCAATTATCCCCAGTTGTCCCCAGGCTAGAGCGTTCTGAGAGCCGCTCACTTGAAGCTTGCTGGGAAAGTGGTAACGAATCGATAAATTGCGATGGCGTACGCCTGACGTGGACATTTGGTTCAGTAATCCCCCGTATGGGGTAGACTCGCTGGTCAGCGTGGTCCTGACGGATTACGCGCGTTGGTCCATCTTGTGCTTTGTGACGCATTTTTGTGGCCCCCATCGGAAAGAGCCTTTCCTATCGACTTCGACAGCTCGGGCCCGTTGGATAAAAAGGACGACGCCAACCTTGTCGGTGTTAATGTCAATTGGCCGCGTCGCACCGCCGCCGCGATGCGGTATAAAGGGTCAGCCAGGTCTGGCGTCTTCCTTCTTCCGTACCGCCCCGGAAAGGGGTCCTTGCGTGAGCGGACTGCTTCGTCGATCGATCGGTGTGGTCGCCGTCGGCGCATTGTTGACGGCCATGTGCGCCGCGGCGCCCGCGGCGGCGGCCACACCGGCCCGCCTCGACCTGAACGTGCTGTTGATCGGGACGGGCGCGTCGGACCCGACGACCGCGGCGTGGCAGTCCGCGCTGACCGGCGAGGGCGTGGCGTACACGACGGTCACCGCGAGCGGAGACGTCGGCAGCCAGACCGTGTCCCTGCCCACGCTGTCCAGCGGCGACGAGGGCCACTTCAACGGCGTCGTGCTCGCGGACTCCCCGGCCAACTTCGCGGCCGGCGCGCTGGATCCGCTGTACGACTACGAATCGGCGTTCGGCGTCCGCCAGGTGGACGGCTACATGTTCCCGTCGCCCGCGCTCGGCCTGACCGGCGCCGCGGGCGCGACCCTGGACAACACGACCGCGCAGCTGACCGCGGCCGGGCTGACCGCGCTCCCCGAACTCAAGGGCCCAGTGCCGTTGGACGCCGGCACCTACGGCTATCCGGCCTCCGTGGTCGCGGGCGCCCCGTTCACGCCGTGGCTCCAGGACGCCGCCGGCCACGTGCTCGCCGGCGTGTACCAGCACCCCGGCGCCGACCGGCAGGCGAACGTGTCCGAGCTGACGCTGACCTTCGACTACAACGCCAGCCAGACCCAGTGGCTGCTGCTGGCGCCGGGACTGGTCGACTGGGTCACCAAGGGCCTGCATCTGGGCCTGTACCGGAACTACTTCGGCGAGGACGTGGACGACCTGTTCATCGCCGACAACGAGTGGAGCTCCCAGCTGCAGTGCACGCCCGCGGCCACCGAGCCGGTGGACGTCGGCTGCCCGACCTCGGCACAGGGCAACCCGGCCGCCGGCCCGCCGGACTCGCAGATGACCGCGGCCGACGTGGCCTACGTGGCCAACTGGGAGAAGCAGACCGGCATCACGCTCGAGTTCGCCTTCAACGGGGTCGGGGCGTGCACCGCGCCGAGCGTCGCGGCCGAGTCCGCCGCCAACTGCACCGGCAGCACCACGGTGAACGGCACCACGTACACGGATCCGGGCGTGACGGTGGACACCTCGGCCCCGAACAACGCCGACCTGGTCAAGTCGTTGCTGGACAACCAGTCCAGCTTCAACTGGATCACGCACACGTGGTCGCACCTGTTCCTGGGCTGCGTCGTGTGGCAGCCGCTGCCGGTGAACCCGGCGGTCGCGGGGGCCGACGGGACGCTGGCCGCCGGTGACTACAGCTACGAGGTGACCGCGGCGACCGCGTACGGCGAGTCGGAGCCGTCCACTCCGGTCACCGCGACCGTCGCCGCGTCCGGCTCGGTGTCGCTGAGTTGGAACGACGCCCCGAACGGCGGCGGCCCCTCACTGTCCACATTGGAGTCGAAATTCACCGGTGGCACCGGATTCTGGGGCTACAACGTGTTCCGGAAGGACCCGGGCGCCACCGGCTACGGGCTGATCGGCCACGTCGCCGAGGATCCCACGGGCGCGACAGGCACCTACCAGTTCACCGACACCGGCGCGACCGCGCCGGGGGTCGCCCCCGCGACCACGTCAACCTTCCCGACCGCGACCGACCCCGGCATCTCGTGCGCCGGCGCGAACGGCTCCGGCTGGACGCCGGCCAGCGGCACCGGCAGCATCGGGCAGGAGATCGGCCTCGACGACGCGTTCGCCGCCAACAACGGCCTCACCAACTGGGCGCCGAGCGCCGTGATCACCGGCGAGCACTCCGGCCTGGAGAACCCGAACCTGCCGTCGGCCCTGACCAGCCTGGGCGTCACCACGTTCGCCGCGGACGCCTCCCGCCAGCCCGGCCAGTACTCGATCGGCGGCGCCACCTCGGCGCCCCGGTACCCGAGCAACATCTACTACAACGCCAGCAGCTGGCCGGACCAGCTCAACGAGTACAACACGCTCTACGTCGCCGCCGGCCAGCCGCTCGGCGACAGCCAGTTCCCGAACGAGACCGGCCGGTGCGCCGCGACCGCGGTGACCACCTGCCTGACCACGCCGGCCACCGAGGCCACGCTGCTGGCGTCGGAGTCGCACATCATGCTCAGTCACGTGCTCGCCAACGATCCCCGGGTCGGCTACGCGCACCAGTCCGACCTGATCGGGCCGGCCACCCAGACCGTCAACGGTGTGGCCCAGGACTACGGCTACACGCTGCTGACGCTGATCTCGAACATGCTGGCGCAGTACAACAGTTGGTACACCGCGCCCATCACACCGGTGACCGACGCGACCGAGGCGCGGATCCTCGGCCAGCAGGCCGGCTGGGCCGCCGCACTGCGAGCCGGCTCCGTGACGGCGTCCGCGCAGAACGGCGTCGTCACCGTCGCCAACGCCGGCGGAGCCCCGGTCGACGTGCCGATCACCGCACCGCCGGGCACCACGGTGAACGGCTCGCCCTTCGGCGAGTCCTACGGCGGCGCACTGTCCACTTGGACCACTCTCGGTGCCGGAAACTCGGTGACACTGAACGAAAATGTCACCCCGGAGTTTGTCAGCGCGAGCACGGCCACCGCCATCGTCGGTGCTCCCGCCACCATCACGTTGGCCACCACCGGCGCGCCGACTGCCACCCTCACCGAGTCCGGCGCCCTGCCCGCCGGCCTGACCTTCGCCGACCAGGGCAACGGCACCGCCACGATCGCCGGCACACCGGCGGACGGCACCGGTGGCAGCTATCCGATCACCATCACCGCGACATCGAGCGCGGGGACGGCCGTCCAGAGCTTCACGCTGACCGACGCCCAGGCGCCCACCATCACCAGCCCGGCCACCGCCGCCTTCACCGCCGGCGCTGCCGGCACCTACACCGTCACGACCACTGGCTATCCGGCCGCGACGATCACGGAGAGCGGCGCGCTGCCGGCCGGGCTTGCCTTCGCCGACAAGGGCGATGGCACCGCCACGATCGCCGGCACACCGACGGCCGCCGGTTCCTTCCCGGTGACGGTCTCCGCCACGAACGCCTCCGGCAGCACCGCGACGCTGCCGTTGACGATCACCGTGCAGAACCCGAGCGGGCCGGTGATCACGAGCTCCGCCGTCGCCGACTTCACGCTGTCCGCGGACGGAGCTTTCGCCGTCACCGCAACGGGATCGCCGACTCCTACGGTCACCCTGTCCGGCACGCTGCCACCCGGGCTGGCCTTCGTCGACCAGGGCAACGGCACCGGGCTGCTGTCCGGCACGCCGACGGCCACCGGGACCGTCGACCTCACCGTGACAGCGGCCAACGCATCGGGCAGCACGACCCAGACCCTGACCGTGGTGGTCGGTCAGGCGCCGGCGATCACGTCGCCGTCCAGCGCTGACCTCACTGTCGGCTCGGTCAGCACGTTCACCGTCACCACGACGGGTTATCCGCCGCCGTCCATCGGCCTGAGCGGCGCGTTGCCGCCGGGGCTGACCTTCACCGACAACGCCGACGGCACCGCCACGATCACCGGCGCCCCCGGGACTGCGGGGACATACCTGGTCACCCTGACGGCGGTGAACGGCACGGGCAGCGTTCAGCAGACTCTCACCTTCACCGTCGGCACTGCCTGATCGTGGCCGAGCACCGGTGCCCGCGGCGACAGGCCACGGGCACCGGAACATCACGCGACTGTGACTACGGGAAGGTGACGTGCCAGGCCTGCGACTGGCTGCCATTGCACTGGAAAAGCGTCAACTGCTCACCGAACGGCGCCCCCGCCCCGCCGGGAATGTCGACGCAGAAGCCGGTGTTGGTGAAACCGGTTCGCGATTCCAGACTCACGAAACCGGTCGTCGACGTGTGGGTGTTGAACTCCTCGTTGCTGACTGTCCGACAGTCGTTCAGCCCCATCGGGGCGCCGTTGCGCGGCGGCGGGGAGAAGGCGAAGAGGCAGAAGCCGGCGCCGTTCTTGTTGATAAACTGCCAGATGTTGGTCCCGAACGACCTGAGCTCCCAGCTCTGGGCGTCGCTGCCGTTGCACCTCTCTTCGGTGACCGCGGTGTTCGCGGCCGGGGTCGGGCCCGACATGCATTTGGTGGGATCGCCGAAGTTGGAGATGGGATTGAAGACGGGCGCCGCCTGGGCGACGGCCGCGCCCGGTCCGGCGAGGGCCGCGATCAGGGCGGCCGCGCCCAGTAACATGCCGAGGATCTTTTTGCGGAATTCCACGATTGCGTTCCTCTTTCACTCCGGATTTCACGGTGATGACCGGTCGGGATCGAAATTGTCCGGTACCGGTTTCGAGTGATTACGCTACGCAGTCGGAGCGCCATGGGTATCGGGAGCGGTTCCCCATGTTGGACGGTCGGTTCCCTATGTTCGCCGGGGCCGGCCGGCCCCTTGCTGCGGCCGGCGGATCACGTCAGATCACGCCGCGCGACCCGGCCGGCGGACGCCCGGTCCGGCACGCCGAGCTTGGCGAGAATGGCCGAGACGTGGTGGTCGACGGTCTTGGCGGAGATGCAGAGCTGTTCGCCGACCTGGGCGTTGGTGTGCCCCTCGGCGATCAAGCCGAGGACCTCGTGCTCACGGCGGGTCAGTCCGAACGGGTGCGCCCGAGTGGTGCCCCGAGGCCCGGTGGGGATGGCCCGCGCGCCCAGCCGACGCAGCGCGCGACGGGTCAGCGCGACCGCGGCGGAGGCGCCGAGATCGGTGAAAATGGCAAACGCCTGACGGAGGAACGTGTCCTGCTCGGAGTCCAGCAGCGCCAAGCCGGCCTCATAGGGGCAGCCGAGGCGGGTCCACGCGTCCGCGGCGCGCGTCGTTTCCCCGTTGAGCAGCTCGCGGTGGGGCTCGGGGACATCGCCACCGGCCGGTCGCGCTGAGCCGGTTCGGCGCAGCCACACCGCGACGGCGCCACGGTGCCAGGCGACGCACGTGCCCGCCGTCTGATCAGCCGACTCCGCTTCGCGGCGAGCCTCCAGGTGATCGCCCGCGAGCCAGTGCGCCTCGGCCCGGGCCAGTCGCGTGAAGACCTGGAATGGCGGCTCGTCCTGGTCATCGGCGATCGCGGCCGCCTCGTCCAGGCACTCCCAGACACCGGCTTCGCCACGCCGGGCCCGGATCACGCCCAGCCGGACCAACCCGCACAGCCGATTCACCGGCGATTGGTCGACGTCCTGGAGAAGCTCGTGGGTCACGGTCACCGCCTCGTCCCACCGCCCGGTGCGTTCGAACAGGGTGGCCAGCTCGCCGCGCAGGCGGATGGCGTAGGTGGCGAGACCGTGGTCCTCGCAGTATTCGATCCCCTCGGCGAGGTGACGCTCCGCCTCGGCGAATCGCCACTGCTCGACGGCGATCACGGCCAGGTTGACGTGCGCCCGCGCGGCCTGCCTCTGATGTCGGCCGGCCAGGGCGACGTCCAATGCCCGACCCATCAGCACGGTCCGTTCCAAGCCCTGGCACGACCCACTGGCGGCTTCCGTGTTCAGGGCGTCGCTGAGCACGTCGGTGACGCCGAACTGCTCGGCCAGCTCCTGGGCCCGCCGGGCCAGGGAGGTCGCCGTGTCGTAGTCGGCGTACAACATCCGCTGATTGGCCAGTGTCGCGTACGCCCCGGCGAGTTCGGCGGTGGATCCGAGCGGTTCGAGCACTGCCAGGCTCGCCTGCGCCGCCACGACCGCCTCCCGGCCGCGGCACAAGCACCACCTGATCCGCGACAGCCGCGCGAGCGCCGCCCCCTCCCGCAACCGGTCGCCGGCCCCACGCCACGACGACAGCGCTCGTTCCGCGGCGTCCTCGGCCACCGCCAAGCGACCCAGCAGCGCTGCCTCGTCGGCGAACCCCTCGTACAGCACGGCGCGCTCGACCAGACCGGCGCGGTCAGCAAACCGCAGCGCGCGCTCGAACTGGGCGGCCGCCTCATGATGGGATCCCAGCCGCGCGGCGCGGCGCGCGGCCGCGGGGGCGTGGCGCAGCACTGCCTCCCCATCCCCGCTCGCCTCGGCGTGAAAGGCCATCCGGGCCTCGTCGTCACAGCCGTGGTCGCCGAGCGCGGCCAGCAACTGCTGGTGAATGGAGTGCGCGCGATGCGCGGGAATGGCCTGTGCGACCGCGAGTCGCGCGATCTCGTGACGGAATCGCACCCACCGGCCTTCCGCGTCCAGCAGGCCTGATGCCAGCAACTCGTCCAGGGCCATGGGATCCGGGCACAGCTTCGCCAGCAACGACACGTCGACCTTGGCGCCGATGAGCGCGGCGACGTCCAGGCTCGTTCGGGCGCGGCCGCCCAGGCGCGCCGCCCGCGCGAGGACCACGTCCCGCGCCGACACCGGCACGTCGGCCGCCCCGGCCTGGAGCAGTTCGGCCACATAGAAGGGATTCCCGCCGGTCAGCTCGAACAGGCGCTCCGCGGCGAATCCGCTGTCCTCGGCGAGCACCCGCACCGAGTCGAGAGACAGCGGAGACAGCCGGATGCGCCGGGTCGAGGGCTGCGCGGCCAGATCCCCCAGGGCGAGCCGCAGCGCGTCGTTGGTGGCCTCGTCGTCGCGGTAGCTGGCGATGACCAGCACCGCCGCGTCCCGCAGCCGTCGGCTCAGGAACCGGAGCAGGTCCAGTGTCGCCTCGTCGGCCCAGTGGATGTCCTCGATCACCACGACGTCCACCACGTCAGGTGCGCCGATCTGCTGGGCCAGAGCCCGGAACAAGTCCTCGCGGTCGCCACCGGCGGCACAGCGTCGCCGCAGTTCGCCGCCGAGTTGGTCGGCGAGGTCGAACAGCGGCCCGAGCGGCCGAGGAACGAACAACCCGTCACAGGCGCTCCAGGACCACCGGGCGCCGGCCAGGTCCCGTCTCAGCGTCTCCAGAAGCACCGACTTCCCCACGCCGGCTTCACCCGCGAGCAGCACCAGCCGTCCGGCCCCCCGCGCGGCCTCGATCGCGTGCTGGCCGAGCGCTGCCAGCTGGCATTCCCTCTCCAGCAGCGGTGGCCCGAGCTCGGACAACTGGGAATCGGGACCGATCATCAAGCCCGCTGCCTTGCTCACCACGCGTTTTCCCCTCCGAGTGGTTTGTCCCCCATACCTGATGGCTGAATACGCCAACGAGTTACGCGCCTGTGATGAACTGGGCACCATGACCCGCACGCGACGACAGGGTGACCACGATGCCTCTTGAGGGCGAGTACGAGCCGAGCCCGGCGCAGTGGGTGCGCGACCAGGTCGAGCTGTACGAGAGTTCGGGCGGCAGGCAGGGGACGACGCTCTGGGACACGGGCCTGCCCGTCGTCATTCTCACGACGCGAGGCGCGATGAGCGGCAAGATCCGCAAGATCCCGCTGATGCGCGTGGAGCACGAGGGACGGTACGCGGCCGTGGCCTCGAAGGCCGGCTTCCCGCGTCACCCGGTCTGGTGCTTCAACGTCAAGTCCGACCCGCGAGTGGAGCTCGAGGACGGATCCCTGCGCCAGGACATGACGGCCCGTGGTCTCGATCGGGCCGATCAGCAGGGCCAGGTCGAGAAAGGCCAGTGACAGCACCATCACCAGCTGGTTGTCCAGAACGCCAGCACGACGGTGCTCAGGGCGACGACGACAAGATTCGCCGACAGTGGCGGGCAAAACCCCCGGTTAACAGGACAACGCCGTGATCATCGCACGGTTTTGGGGCCGGCCCGACCTCGGTAATCTCATTACGGAAGTAGTCAGATTACGTGGAGGTGGCTCGTGATCCCGACCGTCGACCAGGTGGTCTCCGAGGTCGAGAAGCTGGCCGCCGACCTGCCGGAGGTGTGTCGGACCCGCCGCATCGGCACCTCCCGGCTGGGGGAGCCCCTACGCATGCTGTCGGTCGGTCACGGCGCCCGCAACGCCCTGGTGGTGGGCTGCCCGCACCCGAACGAGCCGATCGGCCTGCACACCGTGCTGGACCTGGCCAAGCGGGTGGCGACCACGCCGGATCTGCGCGAGGGCATGGACTTCAGCTGGCACTTCGTGCCCTGCATCGACCCCGACGGCACCCGGCTGAACGAGGGCTGGTTCCCCGGCCCGCTCACGATCCGCAGCTACCACGAGAACTTCTACCGGCCGGCCTTCGAGGACCAGCCCGAATGGACGTTTCCGGTGCTGGACGAGCGGGCGTTCTTCGACCGCATGCTGCCCGAGACGCAGGCGCTGGCCCGGGTGATCGACGAGTTACGCCCGCGGTTCCAGTACTCCTTGCACAACGCGGACTTCGGCGGCGTCTTCTTCATCCTCAACGGCGGGCTGCCGGGCATGGCCGGGGATCTCGGCGCGGTGGCGGCCGAACAGGGCGTGCCGCTGTCGCTGGGGCCGGTGGACACGCTGGGCTGGGAGACCGCGGCCCCGGCCGTCTACCTGATGCCGCCGGCCGAGACATTGATCGAGGCCGCGGCCCGCGGCACGCGGGATTCCGTGCGGCACGGCGGTTCCAGCGCGCACTACGCCGAACGGCACGGCACCACCACGCTGATCACCGAGGTCCCGTTCTGGCGGGACCGCCGGGCCGACGACGTCTCGGACTCCGACCGGTCCTACGCGGACAGTCTCCGACACACGGCGACCGAACTGCGGGACGATAGGGCCGTGCTGTCCGAGTTGTACGAGGAGATCCGGCCGCGGCTGGTGGTGCCGTCGCCGATGCGGACCTCGATCGCCGACCAGCTGGCCACCGCGTCGTCGGCGGCCGCGGCCAACGACATGATGGCCGAGCGCACCCCCGAGCGGCCGGCCACAGTGGCCGAAGTGTTTGCCGCGTCAACAGTTGTGCACATGCTGCGGCTACGGGCCAGCGGCATGATGCGCCGGCAGTTGGCGGTCGAGCACGCCGCCGGCAACCAGCCGCCCGAGTCCCGCGCCGTCAAGCGACACCTCGACGAGCTGTTCGACACCTGGTGCGCCGCCGCCGAGAGCGAGCTGTCGCAGGACCCGTTCCCGGTGCGGCAGCTGGTGTCCGTGCAGGCCGAGGCGGCGCTGGCGGTGGTCCGAAGGCTGGCGCCATGCGGTTGACCCGGTCGCAGTCGCGGCAGCGCAACCGGGACGCGCTGATCGACGCCGCGCTGGTCGAGATGGCCGACCGCGGCTACCAGCAGGCGCGGCTGGACGACATCGCCGAGCGGGCCGAGCTGACCACCGGCGCCGTCTACTCCATCTTCGGCAGCAAGCGCAACCTGCTGCTGGCCGTCGTCGCCCGCTACGCCGACGAGCTCGACGGCCTGCTGGCCGACCTGTCCGATCCCCGCCTGTCCCTGGACGAGGTCCTCACCGGCTGCGCCGACGCCTTCCACCTCGTCGCCACCGCCTCCGACGCCCGCCGCCGCTTCGCCTTCGAGCTGGAGCTGGCCGGCCTGATGCTGCGCGACCCCACCGTCATGTCCCTGACCACCGCCGGCCGCCTGGCCAAGCTCCTGGTCGGCCGCGACGGCCACGTCACCACCGAGCAGGCCGAGCAGCTCGCCCCGGCGCTGGCCGCCCTGCTCGGCGGCCTGGTCCACCGGGCCGTGCTGGAGCCGGGCACGGTGGACCGGGAGTACTTCCGCCGCTCCGCCCTGGCCCTGACCTGCCTGCTCAGAACGTGAGCACGACGATGTCGATCCGGTCCACGGCATCTGGGCACGCATGTACGGCTACGAGCCCTGGACGATCTCCACAGTGGCGGTCCGCTGCGCCAACACCGTGCCGCCCTGCTGGATCCGCACCGTGACCTGGAGCTGGACAGCCGTGCAGGACTCGGGGGTCAGATAACCGACCGAGGAATGGAACCTGCCGTACGGCGCCAAAGTCGCCGGCTGGGGCAGCGGATCAAGCACCGGGCACCCCGCCGGGATGCCGGCCGCTGAGCCGATGAACCGGCCGAACCACGTCGCCGTTGTCACCTGGCGGTCGCCGGTGCAGTTCCGGACGTTCAGGTCGGCCGTCGCGGCGGCGCCCGGGCTGACTGAGGACGGCGTGAAGTCGAGGCTGGTGATCTGGACGACCCCGGTGCACGAGGTGGCGGCGTCGCCTACCGACGTGCTTGCCGCCGCGACACCGGCTGGTGCCGTCAGCAGTCCGGATACCGCGAGAATGGTGCCTGCCAGCAGTAGACGCGGGCGCATCGTGTCCTCCCCAGATCGGCCGCCGGCCAGGATGCTCAGCGCCGCGACGGAGGGCAACCGCCAATGCGACCAACGGCCACCCTTGTCACGCCCAGCGTCCCGATCCGCGTGGACTACGCGCTGACGCCGCTCGGCCGGAGGAGGTCATGGCCGCGCGGGACGCCTTCGGCGACTCGTGATCAGGCGCCGCGGCCGATGACGCGCAGTGCTTCCGCGACCTCGTCGCCGGTCAGCGCGGTGGCCGGATCGACCAGCCACTGGGCCATGATCCCGGTCAGCAGCGCCTGGTAGAGCGCGCCGACCCGCGGGTCGAGGTGGCCGAAGGGCCGCTCCTCGGCCAGCACCTGGCGGACGTCCTCGGTGTGCTCGGCCTGCGCCAGCCCCTCGAACTGGGCGGCCAGCAGCCGGCGGTCCGAGCCGATCAGGTCGACGAGGCGCCCCCAGACCTGCTCGGGCCCGGCCTCGGCCAGCGTCGCCGCCAGCCGGTCGCCCCACTCCCGGACCGACTGGATCAACGCCTGGTTGAGCAGGGCCTCCTTGGACCCGTAGTGGTAGCCGATGGAGGCCAGGTTGGCGCCCGAGGCGGCCACGATGTCCCGCGCCGTCGTCCGCGCGTACCCCTTCTCCGCGAGGCAGCGCCTGGCACCGTCCATTAAGTCTTCCCGGTGTCCCATACGCGGCAATCTACCTCAGCTTATATACAAGCGTCTTATCCCCGCCGGAATCGTGATCGCCCTGGTCAGACCACATAAAAACCGTCAACCTAGCATCCGGCCCACTAGCGGAGCGCCGGTTGGCAAAATTGCCGCTCATAGGTCACGAGGATGGATTTGAACGGGATATGAACGCTCTGCCCTAGCGTCAAGGTCGCTAGGGACTGGGGGTACGACATGGCGATGAGCAACGGGGCGGCAGCGGGAGCCGTCCTCACGCTACCGGCACGGCGCACCGTCACACAGGGGTTGACGGTGGCCGTGGCCAGCAGTGAACCGGTGGTGCGCCTCGGACTGCGGGTGCTGTGCGACGCCTTCGAGGTGGTGGCCGAGGCCGCCACCTCGCGGGACACGGTGCGCGAGGTGCTGCTGCACAGACCCGACGTGCTGATACTCGATCTGGCCGACGGCGAGATGGTGCTGGCCGAGCTGCAGCGGTCCGCGCAGGACGTGGCCGTGCTGGCCTTGACGTCCAACGACGACGACGATTCGCTGCGGGCGGCGCTGCGCTCCGGCGTGCGGGGCTATCTGCACAAGGACGCCACCCGCGACGAGATCGTGCGGGCCGTCCAGGGCGTGGCCGCCGGCGAGATGATCTTCGGCCGGACCGCCGCGGACCGACTGCTGGGGCTGGTGGCGCGGCCGCTGGGCGTGGCCACGACGCCGTTCCCGGGCCTGACCGGGCGGGAGCGCGAGGTCCTCAACCTGGTGGCCGCCGGGCTGTCCAACCAGTTGATCGCGCGGCAGCTGCGGCTGTCGCCGAAGACCATCAGCAACCACCTGTCGGCCATCTTCGCCAAGCTGTGCACGGCGTCGCGGGCCGAGGCGATCGTGCTGGCGCGGGAGGCCGGGCTGGGCACAATGCAGGGGTGACCCAGTTACGACGCTTCGCGCCCGAGGATCTGCCGTCGCTGTACGACGTCTGCGTGCGGACGGCCGACGCGGGCGGGGACGCCCGGCACATCTATCCCGACCAGGACCTGATGCCGACCATCTTCCTCGCCCCGTACGTGGCGCTGGACCCGTCGCTGGCGTTTGTCGTCGACGACGGGTCCCGGGCCGTGGGCTACGTGATCGGCGCCGCCGACACCGCCGAGTTCGTGCGGCGGTACCGGCGGGAGTGGCTGCCCACGGTGGCCGACCGCTACCCGGCGCCGGTTAGTCTGTCGACGCCCAGCGACCAGATGCTGGCGTTGATGCACAACCCGGAGCGGATGATCGTCCCCGCGCTGGCGGCCTATCCCGCGCACCTGCACATCGACCTGCTGCCGGAGTACCAGCGCAAGGGTCTGGGGCGGGAACTTATGGCGGCCTTCCTGGCGGCACTGGCGGAACGGGGTGTGCCGGCTGTGCACCTGGGGATGGTGACGGTGAACGTTGCGGCACGGGCGTTTTACGACCGGCTCGGCTTCCACGTCATCGACGTGCCGGACGCGGGGGTGCTGACGTATCTGGGGCGGTCAACCGATCCTGGGTGTTAGGCCTCGGTTAGCGGCGGTCCCGCCGTTCGGTGGCCCGCCGTTCAGTGGCCTCGTCCCACCCTTTCGCGGCGCGGTGGCTCGATGTTCTTGCCCACCCTGTCTCTGTGTTGCACGGCTCTTTCTGGTTGCCGGAGCGTGTGCCGCGGGTCAGGTGGGTGGTTGGGTTGGGTCGCGCGGCGTTGGTTGGGTGGGGGCGCGCGTTTAGAGCGGGCTTTGGACAGGAGCGGGGATTGGCGGCCCGGTTTGGCTTGGCGGTGACGGGGTTGCGGAAAGCGCTTTCCTAGGTACGGCCTGAAGCGTGACACGATCGGGTTGTTGTTGGCATGTAAGGAAAACCAGCCTTCAAGGGGCGGTAGAATGGGGGCATGTCAGTAGTCCTGGATCAGTGTGCCGACGCCGAGTGGTGGCGGCTGGACGAAGGGGCGCTGTGGTCGGTCGGCGAGGAGATCGAGGAGCGGCGTCGGGCTGATTATGTGCGGCAGGTGGAAGTGGTGGCCGAGTTGTGGGGCCGCACCAGCCAGTTGAAGGATGATCAGTCGGTGATGGTCGCCGATCTGATGGACCGGTGGAAGATCACCCGTAGTGAGGCCCGGAATCTGTTGCGGCACGCGGAGTTGTTCCGGCGTGAGGCGATCCACGAGGCGGCCAGGGCAGGTGTGCTGAGCAAGCAGCACCTGACCGTCATCGACAAGACGCTCGCCGAGGCACCCGAGCCGGACCGGCACAAGGTCGAGGCGGCACTGTTGGAGAACGCCGCCGAGTTCGACGGCTCCAAGCTCCAGCGGATCGGCCGCCACATCCTCCAACTGCTTGACCAGGACGGCAAAGCGCCAGACGATCGGGAGTTGGCGGAGCCGAAGCGGGAGCTCCACCTCAGCAGCCGCAAGGACGGGTCGGTGGTCTTCCGAGGGAAGATCGATCCGGAGAGCGGCGCGAAGTTGGAGGCGCTGCTCAGCCCGTTGGCGAAGCCGACCTCGGCCAGCGACACCCGCACAACCCCAGAGCGGCAGGGGGATGCGTTCGCAGAGATCATCGACCTTGCCGCGAGTAGCGAGGACCTGCCGGACGAAGGCGGCGAGCGGCCCCACCTCGCACTCACCATGTCCCTGGAGGACTTCCTGGCACAACGGGGCACGGCCGATGTGGAGGGCATGGGGCCGATGAACGCGGCCTCGGTGCGTCGGATCGCCTGTGACAGCGCGGTGATCAGGGTGATACTGGGAGCCCAGTCGCAGCCGTTGGACATCGGCCGAGCGACCCGGACGATCCCCAACCACATACGACGAGCACTGATCGTTCGAGACAAAGGATGCGCGTTCCCGGGATGCGACAGAAGACCCCGACAATGCCACGCCCACCACGTGGCCCATTGGGCCGACGGGGGACCGACCAGTGTGGACAATCTAGTGTTGTTGTGCGGCCATCACCATCGGCTCATTCATCATAGCCACTGGACGGTGACGATCAACGAGGGCCGCCCGGAATTCAGCGCTGGCCCCGATCGGGGCCAGCGGTGGCAGCGGGCGGGTTAGGCCTCGGGGTTCCAGGCGCTCCACGCGGCACAGGGTGGGCCGCGGAATCCACCAGCGGGCCAACGACACTTAGCGCAAGGGCTAAGTGTCGGGCTCAGCCCACCCGGCGGCGGGCGAAGCCGTCGAGGACCGAGCGGTCCACACCGACGGCTTCCTCCACCTCCGCCACACCCAAGGCGCCGCAATCCATGCCACGGACCAGCGCCGCGCTCATCGCCTGGGCGGTGGCGGGCTCGTCGAGGAAGATGCCGGCGGTCTTGGACAGATAGGCCCGGAGGCGGGCGGCGGCCTGCGGGAAAGCCGTGCGGTAGAAGGAGAAGGTGGCGAGGAAGCGAGTGGGGAGCTGGTGGGGGTGGAGATCCCAGCCCTGGTAGATGGCGTGTTCGAGGGAACGGGTGACGAGGCGGGTGTGCAGACGCCAGCCGAAGTGGACGGAGGAGGGATCGCCCACGGGGAGGACGTTGGTGGAGCCGTCGGAAACGTGCACGCCGGTGCCGGCGGCGGCCAGGAGCATGACGTTCTTGGCATGGTCGGCGACGGGGTGCTCCATGGACTGGTGAGCGGCGGTGACACCGCACGCGGCACTGTAGTCGTAGGTGCCGTAATGGAGACCGGTGCAGCGGCCGTCGGCGGCATGGATCATGCGGGCGACGGTGGCGGCGCCGTCGGGACCCAGGACAGCCTGAGTGGTCTCGATCTGGAGCTCGAAGCGGAGCTCACGGGGAAAGCGTTCCAGCTGGGTGCACAGCCACACCATGGACTGGACCTGCTCAACGGAGGTGACCTTGGGCAGGGTGACCACGAAGTTGGGCGGCAAGGGGTTCAAGGCGTCCAACAACAGCGAAAGCGTGCGCACGCCGCGGCGACGGCCGGCGGGCTCGAAGCCCTTGATGCGAACGCCGGAGAACGGAGCGGCGGCCTCCCGCAACACCGCGGCGGCGGCGAGCGCGTGGCGGTCCTCGATGTCGTCGTCGGGAAAGCCGTAGCCGTCCTCGAAGTCGATACGGAGGTCCTCGATGGGTTCGCGGGCAAGCTTGGAGCGAAGACGGTCGTACACGCCGACAGAGTCCACGCCGGTGGCGTCGGTGAGGGCGCCGGCGTCGGGAGCGAACTCGTCGAGAGCCGCAAGCGCACGGGAGCCCCAGGAGCGGACCAGGCCGGGCTCGACCTGGTCCGCCGGCACGTACACGGTGTGCACGGGCTGGCGGACCCCGGTCGCGCCCGGATACAGCTGCTCCCGCAGCTCGTCCACATCGGACAGTTGGCTGTCCAGTTCGGACACCAGCTTGTCGAGATCCATCAGTCGATCTTGGCGTAGGCCGGCAGCGTCAGGAAGTCCACGAACTCGTCGTCCAGCGCCACCTGTTCGAACAGGTCACACGCCTCGTCCAGGTGATCGCCGGACAGCGAGGCCTTGACCTCGGCCAGCACCTCACGGACGAGCGCTGCGGTGACGACCTGGCCGTCGGACAGCACAGTGCCGTTGTGCACCCACTGCCACAGCTGCGACCGGGAGATCTCGGCGGTGGCGGCGTCCTCCATCAGGTTGTGGATCGCCGCTGCGCCATTGCCGGACAGCCAGGACTGGATGTACCGGACGCCGACGTCCACAGCGGACCGAACGCCGGCGAAGGTGGACTCGCCGGGCGTGGACTTGACGTCCAGCAGCTGGTCGGCGGTGACCCGCACCTCGGGGCGCAGCCGGTCCAACTGGTTGGGGCGCTTGCCGAGCACCTCGTCGAAGACCTCCTGGCACACGGGCACGAGGTCGGGGTGCGCGACCCACGAGCCGTCGAAGCCGTCGCCGGCCTCCCGGCTCTTGTCGGCCCGGACCTTCTCCAGCGCGGCGGCGGTGACCTCGGGGTCGCGCCGGTTCGGGATGAACGCGGCCATGCCGCCCATGGCGAACGCGCCGCGCTTGTGGCAGGTGCGGACCAGCAGCTCGGTGTACGCGCGCATGAACGGCGCGGTCATGGTGACGGTGTTGCGGTCCGGCAGCACGAACTCCTCGCCGGCGTCCCGGAACGTCTTGATCAGGCTGAACAGGTAGTCCCAGCGGCCGGCGTTCAGACCCGAGGCGTGATCCCGCAGCTCGTAGAGGATCTCCTCCATCTCGAACGCGGCCGGCACGGTCTCGATCAGCACGGTGGCCCGGATGGTGCCGTGCGGGATGCCCAGCGTCTCCTGCGCGTAGGTGAAGACGTCGTTCCACAGCCGCGCCTCGAGATGGCTCTCCATCTTCGGCAGGTAGAAGTACGGCCCGCTGCCGCGGGCCAGCAGCTCGCGGACGTTGTGGAAGAAGTACAGGCCGAAGTCGACCAGGGCGCCCACCGCGGGCCGGCCGTCCACGTCGATGTGCCGCTCGTCCAGGTGCCAGCCGCGGGGCCGCATCACGATGGTCGCCGGCCGGACATCGGAGCGCAGCGCGTAGTGCTTGCCCTCGGGCGAGGTGTGCACGATGGTGCCGCGCACGGCGTCGTACAGGTTCTCCTGGCCGGAGACGACGTTGCGCCAGTGCGGGGTGTTGGCGTCCTCCAGGTCGGCCAGCCACACCTTGGCCCCGGAGTTGAGCGCGTTGATGGCCATCTTGCGCTCGGTCGGCCCGGTGATCTCCACGCGGCGGTCGGTCAGGGCCGGCGGCGCGGCCGCCACCTGCCACTGCGCGTCGCGGATGTGGGCCGTCTCGGGCAGGAAGTCCAGCTTGTGGCCGCGCTTGGCGGCGCGGGCCGCGATCAGCTCGTCGCGGCGGGGGGCGAACCTCCGGTTGAGGTCGGTGACGAAATCCACCGCCTCCGGGGTCAGGATCTCAGGCACAGTTTTCCTCATCGTGGAGTTTTTCTTCCAGAACCGTCCTCTGTCACGCTACCCTTGGGCACCAGCCAAGTACAGGGAGACCCTGATCGCATGACGAGCAACGGTGGGGTGCAGTCGGTCGAACGCACCTTCGAGCTGTTGGAGCTGATGGCCGAGGCCGGCGGTGAGGTCGCGCTCAGCCAGCTTGCCGCCAGTTCGGGGCTGCCGCTGCCGACCATTCACCGCATCATGCGCACGCTGGTCGGCGGCGGATACGTGCGCCAGCAGCCGTCCCGGCGCTACGCCCTGGGCCCGCGGCTGATCCGGCTCGGCGAGACCGCCAGCCGCACCCTCGGCGCGTGGGCGCGGCCGTATCTGGCCGAGCTCACCGAGGTCACCGGCGAGACGTCCAACATGGCCGTGCTGGACGGCGACCAGGTCGTGTACGTGGCGCAGGCCCCGTCCCGGCACTCCATGCGCATGTTCACCGAGGTCGGCCGGCGGGTCGACGTGCACTGCACGGCGGTCGGCAAGGCCATCCTGGCCCAGCTGCCCGAGGAGAACGTGGAGCAGGTGCTGGCCCGGGCCAAGATGAAGCCGCAGACCGAGCGGTCGATCACCACCGTCGAGGCGATGCGGGCCGAGCTGACGGCCATCCGCGAGCAGGGCTACGCCGTCGACGACGGCGAGCAGGAGATCGGCGTGCGGTGCCTGGCCGTGGCGGTGCCCGGCTCGCCGTCCAACGCCGCGATCTCCATCAGCGGGCCGGAGACCCGGATGGGCCTGATCGCGGTGGACGAGGTGGTGCCGCTGCTGACCAGGGCGGCCAAGGTGCTGGCCCGGGAGATGGACTCGGCCAAGGCATAGTGAAAACGCCAGGAAGGGCCCCTTCATGGCGCTGGGCGAGGGGAAGGGACCCTTCCTGGCGTTGGGCGAGAGGTTCGGTCCCTCGATCTTGGGGCGGGGGCGGAACCCGCGCGGATAATGGCACGGTGCCCGAAACCGGTGACTCCGCCCTGATCATTCCCGTGCCGGCCGCCGCTCCCCTGCTGGCCCGGGTGGCCGCGGCCGTTCCGGGGGCGGTGCGGGAGGGCGACGTGGGCCACGTGACGATGCTCTACCCGTTCACCACGACAACCCCGGAGGAGCTCAACGCGGTCGCCGCCACGCTCACGCCGGTCGACGTGGTGCTGGACCGGGTGGCGCGGGAACCCGGCTTCGTGGCGTTGACGGCCGACGCGCTGGCGCCTGTCACCGCGGCGGTCCGCCGGCACTGGCCGGAGGTGGTGCCGTACCGGGGAAGGTTCGGGCCCACCCCCGAGGCGCATCTGACGTTGGCGATGGGAGTCACGGAAGCGGACGGTGACGCCATCGCCGCGTTGGTGACACCGATAGCGGCCCGGCTGGACCAGCTCTGGTTGCTCACCTACGCGGACACCTGGCGGATCACCGTCCGCTGTCCCTTCGGTGGCTGACGCTCAGCCGGTGCCGGCGGTGCGGTAGGCCCGGATGCTCAGCGGCACGGTGATCACGGCGATGACCGACAGCATGATCACCGCGGTGGTCATGGGGTGGGTGCTGGGGAAGCTACCGTCCACAAGGGACGTTGGCCCGCTCCACAGCTCACGGCAGGTGGCGACCACGGCGGAAATGGGGCTCCACTCGGCCAGAGTGCGCAGCCAGTCGGGCAGGCCGTCGAGCGGCACGAAGGCGTTGGACAGGAACGAGCCGCCGACCAGAATCAGGCCGGCCAGCGCGCCGAGGGCCTCGGGGCTGCGCACGGTGAGACCGAGCAGCACGCCGAGCCACAGCATCACATAGGCGAAAGCCAGCAGCACGGCGAAGCCGGCGAGCACGGCCGCCGCGGAGGCGTGGGGACGCCAGCCGAGCAGCACGCCGACCGCGGTGGCGATGGCCATGCCGATGGCAGCCAGGGCCAAGTCGGACACGGTGTGGGCGACGAGGATCGAGCCGCGGGCGGTGGGCAGCGAGCGGAACCGGTCGATCAGGCCGTTGCGCAGGCTGGTGGCGGTGCCGATGGCGATGCCGCCGACGCAGGCCAGGGCGACCTGCGCGCCGACGCCCGCCATCATGTAGTCGAGGTAATCCCCGTTGCCACTCACGGTGATCACCTTGTTCAGCATGTAGCCGAGCACCAGCACCATGGTCACCGGGGTGAGGGTCACGCCGAGCACCCGGGTCGGGGTGCGGCGCAGGTGCAGGAAGTGGCGATGGATCATCGCCGCGACGTCGCCGAGGGCGCCGGTCATCGAAACTCCAATCGGTCACGCGGTCTGGGTCGGACCGGGCTGGCGGCCGAACTGGGTTGGCCGGTCAGGTCAAACTGGTCAGACTCGGCTGGTGGCCGAGCTGGGTTGGCCGGTGAGATCGCGGAACACGTCGTCGAGCGAGGGCCGGCGCAGGGCGAAGTCGTCGACCCCCACGCCGGCAGCGTCCAAAGCGGACGCGGCGGCGGCGATGGCGGCCATGCCCTCGGGCAGGCGCACGGAGACGACGCGGTAGTCCTCGCTGATCTGGGGCGGCCCGTCGGCGCCGGCGGACAGCGCGGACACGGCGGCGGGGACGTCGCTGGGGGAAGTCAGGGACACCTCCAGCCACTCGCCGCCGACGCGGCGCTTGAGCTCGTCGGGGGTGCCCTCGGCGATGACCCGGCCGTGGTCGATCACGGCGATCCGGTTGGCCAGTTGGTCGGCCTCCTCCAGGTACTGCGTGGTCAGCAGCACGGTGACGCCGGCGGCCACCTGCTGGCGGATCATCCGCCACAGGGTGGCCCGGCTGGTCGGGTCGAGGCCGGTGGTGGGCTCGTCCAGGAACAGCACGGGCGGCGACACGACCAGGCAGGCGGCCAGGTCGAGGCGCCGCCGCATGCCGCCGGAGTAGGTCTTCACGAGCCGGTCGGCGGCGCCGGTCAGCTCGAACTCCTCCAGCAGCTCGACGGCCCGCCGCCGCGCGCCGGCCCGGCCCAGCCGCAGCAAAGTGCCCAGCAGCACCAGGTTCTCCCGCCCGGTCAGCTGCTCGTCCACGGCCGCGTACTGGCCGGCCAGGCCGATCCGGCCGCGCACCAGCTTGGGCTGCCGGACCACGTCGGCCCCGGCGACGACCGCCCGGCCGGCGTCCGGCCGCACCAGGGTGGCCAGGATCCGCACGGTCGTGGTCTTGCCGGCGCCGTTGGGCCCGAGCACCCCGAGCACGGTCCCGGCCGGCACCGCCAGGTCGATCCCGCGCAGCGCCTCGTGATTCCGATAGCTCTTGCGCAGCCCTTCGGCTTCGATCGCAGCGTCCACCAGTCCGCCCTACTCCGCCTCGACGAGTCCAGTTCTTCTCGACGTTATGCAACCAAAGGGCGTGCTAGGCGGGGGCCAGCGAGACTGGCGGTACGCCAGTGAGGCGGGACATAGCGTTCTGCCGCCGGAGGAGAACTGTCCCCGCGGCACCGTCCGCTTTATTACTCGCCGGGATCGGCCCAGGGATCAAACCCTGCCCGTCCACGGTGACCTGCTGAAGGGTGACACAGATGACCTGGGCGCCGACGGAGATTCGGCCGGGCGACATCGGCGTGGAGCGCAGCGTCGATGGCCTGCTCGACCACCTGCGTTCGAATGCCACGCTGGACAAGCAGCTGGTCGAGGCCAAGGCGCTTGTTTTCCGCGGTTTCGGAGTCCCCGAGAACGGGCTGGCCGGGGTGCTGGACCTGGTGCTGCCGGACCGGCTGGCCTACGTGCACGGAAACACCCCGAGGACCAAGGTCGGCGAGAACGTCTACACCTCGACCGAATATCCGCCGGAGTTCACCATTTCGATGCACAATGAGATGTCGTACGCCCACCAGTGGCCGTCGCGCCTTTTCTTCTACTGCGCGGTCGCGCCGGCCACGGGCGGCGCCACCCCGGTGGTGGACGGCACGGCGTGGCTGGCGGCGCTGGACGACGACGTGCGCGAGCGCTTCCTGCCGGGCGTGCGCTACACCCAGAACCTGCACAGCGGCGCGGGCTTCGGCAAGAGCTGGCAGGCGACCTTCGAGACTGATGACCGGGACCAGGTCGAGGAGTTCCTGGCCGGCAACGAGGCGGACTGGGAGTGGAAGGCCGACGGCGGCCTGCGCATCACCCAGCACCGCCGCGCGGTCACCGAGCACCCGGTCACCGGCGATCTGGTCTGGTTCAACCAGGCCGACCAGTGGCACGTGGAGGCCCTGGACCGGGAGACCGCCGAGGCGATGCTGGAGATTCTGGCCGAGGACGAGATGCCGCAGACGGTCAGTTTCGCCGACGGCTCGCCCATTCCCGCCGCCGATGTCATCCAGGTCCGCGACCGAGGCCTTGACGTCGCGGTGGACGTCGATTGGCACGCCGGCGACCTCATGCTCATCGACAATGTGGCGGTCGGCCACGGGCGGCGTCCTTTCGGCGGCCCGCGGCGCGTGCTCGTGGCGATGTCGTGAATCCAAGTAATTCACCAGACTAGTCGTTGACCTAGGCAGCGCTCGATAGAGTCGATTCGGGTGGGCGCACTCTCCACCGTGAATCGTGTTTCCAGTGAATTAGGGAGTCGTTCATGTCCGGTAAGGCGGTACCAACTTTCTCGGTTATTTCCGGCGCCCAGGTGAACGAGGCGCTGGGCGGGCACGAGAAGCAGGTGGTCGACCTGGTGGACGCCGCATACCGGGTGCACGGCCAGCGCGACACCGTGAACCCGCCCTCCTATTTCCTGACGTTCCCGGACCGGCCGACCTCGCGCATCATCGCGCTGCCGGCCTCGCTCGGCGGGGACAACAGAGTGGACGGCCTCAAATGGATTTCCAGCTTCCCGGAGAACGTGGCCGCGGGGCTGCCGAGGGCGTCGGCCGTGCTGATCCTCAACGACCACGACACCGGCTACCCGTTCGCCTGCCTGGAGAGCTCCATCATCTCCGCCTCGCGCACGGCGGCCTCGGCGGCGCTGGCCGCGGACTGGCTGTCCCGTGAGCGCCCGGGCGGCCGGCCGCTGCGGGTGGGCTTCTTCGGGGTCGGCCTGATCGCCCGGTACATCCACACCTATCTGGCCGGCACCGGCTGGAGCTTCGACGAGATCGGCGTGCACGACCTGTCGCTGACCCACGCGGGCGGCTTCAAGGAGTACCTGGAGGCCGGCGACACCGGGGCTCGCATCACGATCCACTCCGACCCCGAGGACCTCATCCGGTCCAGCGACCTGGTGGTGTTCGCGACCATCGCCGGCACGCCGCACGTCACCGAGCTGGACTGGTTCTCGCACAACCCGTTGGTGCTGCACGTGTCGCTGCGCGACCTCGCGCCGGAGATCATCCTGGGCAGCGCCAACGTGCTCGACGACGTGGACCACTGCCTCAAGGCGAACACCTCCCCGCACCTGGCCGAGCAGCAGACCGGCAACCGCGACTTCATCGACGCCACCCTGTACGAGGTGATGACCGGCGCCAAGCAGGTGCCCACGGACCGGCCCGTCGTGTTCTCCCCGTTCGGGCTCGGCGTGCTTGACCTCGCCGTCGGCAAGTACGTCTACGACGAGGTCGTCCGCCAGGGCGCGCTCGCCGTGGTTGACGGCTTCTTCCACGAGCTGACGCGCTACGGCAAGCGCTGAGGGCTCGAGAACAGGAGTACGACGTGCCAATCATCTCCGCTCCACAGGACTTCCACGTCGACGACCTCTACGTCGATCTGGACGGGGTGCTCGGTCGATCGCTCTACCTCAAGTGCGAGGCGTTCAACTTCGCCGGCTCGGTCAAGCTCAAGGCGGCGGCCGAGATGGTCGCGGCGGCCGAGCGCAGCGGCCTGCTGGACCGCGACTCCACGCTCATCGAGTCGTCCTCGGGCAATCTCGGCATCGCGCTGAGCATGATCGCGGCCAGCAAGGGCTACAAGTTCGTCTGCGTCACGGATTCCCGGTGCAACCTGGCTACCAAGCGGCTGATGGAGTCGCTGGGCAGCCAGGTGCACACGATCACCGAGCCCGACCCGACCGGCGGCTTCCTCGGCGCGCGCATCTCCTACGTCAGCCGGCTGTGCGCGTCCGACAACCGCTACGTGTGGCTCAACCAGTACGCCAACCCCAACAACTGGCGGGCCCACTACCGGCGGACCGCGCCGGCCATCAGCCGCCGTTTCCCGGAGCTGGACGTGCTCTTTGTCGGCGCCGGCACCACCGGCACGCTGATGGGCTGCGCCCGCTGGTTCCGCGAGTTCGCCCCGAAGGTGCGCCTGGTGGCGGTGGACAGCATCGGCTCGGTGACCTTCGGCGGCCCGCCCAGCCAGCGCATGATCCCGGGCCTGGGCACCAGTGTGCGGCCGGCCCAGCTGGACGAGTCCTTTGTGGACGACGTGCTGCACGTGGCCGAGCCGGACACCGTCCGGATGTGCCACCGCCTGGCCAACCGGGGTTTCCTGTTCGGCGGCTCGACCGGGACGGTGGTCAGCGGCGCGCTGCGCTGGCTGCAGCTGCACGACCCCGGGCACGAGCTGACGTCGGTGGCGATCTCCCCGGACCTGGGCGAGCGCTACCTGGACACGGTCTACCAGGAGAACTGGCTGCGGGACATCTACGGCGACGACGTGCTCGCCGAGGACCGCTACGAGCCGGTCGCGTAAGCCCGCAAAGCAATCACGCCTGTCGAGGAGTTAGCTGACATGACTGGTTTGCCGCTGTCGGCGGCCCAGGCCGAGGTCTGGTACGCCCAGCAGCTCGATCCGGGCAACCCGATCTGGAACATCGCCGAGTACTACACGATCGACGGCGGGCTCGACGCCGTCCTGCTGGAGCGGGCGCTGCGGCGGACCGTGGACGAGGCGGAGTGCCTGCGCGTCCGGTTCGACGACAGCGGCGACGAGCCTCGACAGGCCGTTTTCCCCTGCCCGGACTGGGAGTTCCCGGTCCTGGACCTGACCGGCGAGTCCGACCCGGAGGCGGCGGCGCTGGCGTGGATGCGCGCCGACGTCAGCACTGCCGTCCCGGTGGACTCGCCGCAGCTGTTCACCTTCGCCCTGCTGCAGGTGGGCCCGTCGCGGGCAATGCTGTACCAGCGGGCCCACCACCTGCTGCTCGACGGCTACAGCGAGGCCCTGGTGCTGCGCCGCGCGGCCGAGGTCTACACCGCCATGCTGCGTGGGGATTCATTTGAGGACAACGCGTTCAAGCCGGTGGCGACGCTGGTCGAGGACGAGCTGGCCTACCGCGAGTCCAAGCACTTCGCCAAGGACCGCGACGGCTGGGCCGCTCGCTTCGCCGACGGCGTGGAGCTGCCGAGCATGTCGGGCAAGCCGGCGGTTCCGGTGCGGGACTTCGTGCGCCGCAGCGCTTATCTGGACGCCGACACGGCGGCCCGGATGAAGGCGGTGGCCTGGGAGTCCCGGGCCGCGTGGCCGGCCTACGTGATCGCCGCGACCGCCGCCTACGTGCAGCGGATCACCGGCGCCGGCGAGGCCGTGCTGTCGCTGCCGGTGACCGGGCGGACCTCCCCCACGACCAAGAAGATTCCGGGCATGCGGGCCAACGTGGTGCCACTGGCGCTGGCCATCCGCCCGGAGCACAGCCGCGAGGAGCTGCTGGCCAACGCCTCCCGCGAGGTCGGCCTGGCCCTGAAGCACCAGCGCTTCCGCGGCCGCGACGTCCGGCCGCTGATGGGCCTGGCCCCCGATGACCGCCGGCCGTTCGGGCCAGAGCTGAACGTTGCGTCCTTTGTGGAGGAAATGCGCTTCGGCGACTGCGCGGTCACCACCACCAACCTGTCGACCGCGCCCAGCGACGACCTCACGATCACCGTGCACGACACCGAGACCGGCGGTCTGGGCGTGCACTTCGACGCCAACACCGACCTGTACGAGATCGCCGAGCTGGAGGCCCATCTGGCCCGGTTCATGGCCTTCCTGGACAGCTTCACCACCGCGCCGGCCGACCTGCCGCTGGCGCGGATCGACGCGCTGGACGCCGACGAGCACCGGCGGCTCGTGGTGGACTGGAACGCCTCGGACCGCGCGGGCGGCTTCGAGGGCGTCGTGGAGCGGGTGCGCGCCGCGAACCCGGACTCCGTTGCCCTGTCGGATGATTCCGGCACGGTCACCTATCGGGAGCTGGTGGCCCGGGCCAACGCGGTGGCCAAGAAGCTGCCGGCCGGCGAGCTCGTCGCCCTGCTCGGCAACCCCGGCATCCAGTTCGTGTCGGCGGTTCTGGGTGTACTCGGGGCCGGTTCCGCTTACGTGCCACTGGACCCGGCCGCACCGGCGGCCCGCACCGCGGGGCTGATCGAGGACAGCGGAGCCAAGATCCTCATCGCCGGGCCGGAGTACTCGGAACTGGCCCGTGAGGTCGCCGGAAATGCGGAAGTCCTGTCCTTCGACGACGCCCAGGACGCGGACCTGGCTCCGCTCAAGGGCACCGACCACGACCTGGCCTACGTGATCTTCACGTCCGGGTCGACCGGCAAGCCCAAGGGCGCCATGGTGCACCGCAAGGGCATGGTCAACCACCTCCTGGCCAAGGTCGAAGACCTCGAACTCAAGCCAGCTGACCTCCTGATCCAGAACGCGCCGCTGACCTTCGACATCTCGGTCTGGCAGATGCTGGCCGGCCTGATCGTCGGCGCGCACGTCAAGGTCGTCAACCGCAACACCGCCATGGACCCGGCGGAACTGTTCGGCCTCAAGGACGTCACCGTCCTCGAAGTCGTGCCGTCCCTGCTGCGCACGACCCTGGACTCCTGGGACGCGGGCGCGGCGATCCCCGAGCTCACCCTGCGCTGGCTGGTCGTCACCGGCGAGGCCCTGCCGCCGGACCTCTGCGTCCGCTGGCTGGAGCGGTTCCCGTCGATCCCGCTGATGAACGCCTACGGCCCCACGGAATGCTCCGACGACGTCACGCACGCGGTGATCCGCACCGCCGCCGATGCCAATGGGGTGCGCACGCCGATCGGGCGGGTCGTCCGCAACACCCGGCTGTACGTGCTCAACGACATGCTCCAGCCGGTTCCCGTTGGCGTGCCGGGCGAACTCTACGTCGGCGGCATCGGCGTCGGCCGGGGCTACCTCAACAACCCGGCCCGCACCGCCACCACGTTCGTGCCCGACCCGTTCAACAGCGGCCGCATGTACCGCACCGGCGACCGCGTCGTCTACCGACCCGACGGACAGCTGGAGTTCCTGGAACGCCGGGACTTCCAGGTCAAGATCCGCGGCCACCGCATCGAACTCGGCGAGATCGAGGCGGCGATCCGGTCCCTGGACGGCATCACCGACGTGGCGGTCGCCGTGGTCGGCCAGCGTCTGGTGGCCTACGTGGTCGGCGCGGGCGAGACCGCGGCCGTCAAGGACCTGTTGCCGGACTACATGGTCCCCTCGGTCTACGTGACCCTCCAAGCACTGCCGCTGACTGCCAACGGCAAGGTGGACCGCAAGGCCTTGCCGGCGCCGGACTTCGCTGAGCTGACCCCGTCCCGGGCCGCCCGCACGCCGCGTCAGGAGATCCTCTGCGGCCTGTTCGCCGAGGTGCTGGACCTGCCGGCGGTCGGCATCGACGACAGCTTCTTCGACCTCGGCGGCCACTCGCTGATCGCCACCCGGCTGATCGGCCGGATCCGCGCGGCGCTGGGCGTGGAGATGTCGCTGCGCCAGCTGTTCGACGCGCCCACGGTGGCCGAACTGGACGAGCAGCTGACCGACGGCGGCGGCGTCCGCCCGCCGCTGGTCACCGCCGTCCGGCCGGAGCTGATCCCGTTGTCGAGCGGCCAGCAACGACTCTGGTTCCTCAACCGGCTGGAGGGCCCGAACGCCACGTACAACGTGCCGGGCGTGATCCGCCTGACCGGCCGGCTGGACCGGGCCGCGCTGGACGCCGCGCTGCGGGACCTGATCGACCGGCACGAGGCCCTGCGCACGGTGTTCCCCGAGATCGACTACGCGCCGCACCAGGTGGTGAAGCCGGTCGACGAGGCGTACCCAGGAATGTCCATTGTGGACGTCAAGGTCGAGGACCTGGACGCCGCCATCGCCGAGTACGTCGGGCAGCCGTTCGACGTCGAGCACGAGCCGCCGGTGCGGGCGCGCCTGTTCGCCGTGGCCGAGACCGAGCACGTGCTGGTGATCTCCATGCACCACATCGCCGGCGACGGCTGGTCGGCTGCCCCGCTCAAGCGGGACCTGGCCCGCGCCTACAACGCGCGCCGCGACGGCCGCGCGCCGCAGGTGGCGCCGCTGACCGTGCAGTACATCGACTACACGCTCTGGCAGCGGGAGCTGCTGGGCGACGAGTCGGACCCGAACAGTCGCGCGGCCCAGCAGGTCGAGTTCTGGATGGACGAGCTCAAGGACCTGCCGGACCAGCCGCCGCTGCCCACGGACCGGCCGCGCCCGGCCGTCGCCACCCACCACGGCGACGCCGTGAACATCGAGTACGACGCGGAACTGTCGCGCCGCATGGGCGAGCTGGCCCGGGAGACCGGCACCAGCGTGTTCATGATCGTGCAAGCCGGCCTGGCCACGCTGCTGCACCGGCTGGGCGGCGGCGAGGACATCCTGCTCGGCACGCCGATCGCCGGCCGCACCGACGAGGCCCTGGACGACCTGGTCGGCCTGTTCATCAACACCCTGCTGCTGCGCGGCGACCTGTCCGGCGAGCCGACCTTCCGCGAGCTGCTGGCCCGCACCCGCGACGGCAACCTCGGCGCCTACGCCAACCAGGACCTGCCGTTCGAGCGGCTGGTCGAGCTGGTGGCCCCGGTCCGCGACCTGACCAAGGCCCCGCTGTTCCAGGTGGTGATGGCCTACCAGAACCACGATCCCGGCGAGCTGGCCATGGACGGCCTGGACGCCCGGTTCGCGCTGGCCACCACCGGCACCGCCAAGTTCGACCTCAACTTCGAGTTCACCGAGCGGCCGGACGGCATCGGGCTGCACCTGGAGTACGCCACCGACCTGTTCGACCGCGAGACGGCCGAGCGGATGGCCGCGATGCTGGGCCGGATCTTCGCCGGCGTGGTCGCGGACGTCGACACCACTGTCGGGTTGATCGACCTGCTCGACGACGCCGAGCGGGCCAGGCTGCTCGACGCGTGGCGGGCGGCCCGCACCTTCGTGCTGGACGAGCACATGCGGCCGGTGCCGACCGGCGTGCCGGGCGAGCTGCACATGGCCAGCCCAGCGGTGCCGGGCATCGACCCGGCGGCGATGGGCTTCGTAGTCAGCCCGCTGGTCGACGCGGACACCTGGCTGATCAAGACCGGTTCGCTGGTCCGCTGGACCAACTCCGGCGAGATCGAACGCCTTGGCCTGGTCGAAAAGAAGGCCGTCGCCGCGGAGAAGGCCCCCGAGCCGCAGCCGAAGCCGGATGTGCCGGCGCCGCGGCGGGAGCCGAGCACCGAGCGGGAACGCGTGCTGTGCCGGCTGTTCGCCGAGGTGCTGGGCAAGGACGAGATCGGCGTCGAGGACAACTTCTTCGAGTCCGGCGGGCAGTCGCTGAAGGCGACCCGGCTGGCCAGCCGGGTCCGGTCCGAGCTGAACACCGAGGTCGTGGTCCGGGACGTGTTCGAGGCCCAGACCCCGGCCGCGCTGGCGGCGCGGATCGGCGACCGCGGCCGGACCCGGCTCGCGCTGACCGCCGGCGACCGGCCGCAGCAGCTGCCGGTTTCCTTCGGCCAGCAGCGGATGTGGTTCCTCAACCGGCTGGAGGGTGAGTCCGCCACCTACAACGTGCCGGTTGCCCTGCGACTCAAGGGCGAGCTCGACCGGGCGGCGCTGGCCGCCGCGGTGCGGGACGTCGCCGAGCGGCACGAGGTGCTGCGCACGGTGTTCACCGAGGTGGACGGCCAGCCGGTGCAGGAGATCCGGGACGAGACGCCGCCGCTGGCGATCTGGCAGGTCACCGAGGCGGAGCTGCCGGAGGCGATGCGGGCGGCCATCGCCGTCGGCTTCGATCTGGCCACCGAGCTGCCCCTGCGGGCCCACCTGTTCGGGCTGGGCAACCGTGAGCACGTGCTTCTCCTGGTGGCGCACCACATCGCGTGCGACGGCTGGTCGGCCCTCCCGCTGGCCCGCGACCTGGCCCGGGCCTACGCCGACCGCCGCGACGGCAACGCCCCACAGTGGACTCCGCTGCCCGTGCAGTATGCGGACTACGCGCTGTGGCAGCGGGAACTGCTGGGCAGCGAGGACGACGAGTCGAGCCTGATCTCGGAGCAGCTGGCGTTCTGGAAGACCACGCTGGCCGATATCCCCGACGAGCTCGCCCTGCCGACCGACCGGCAGCGCCCGGTGGTGTCCAGCTACGAGGGCGACAGCCTCCGGTTCACGCTGACCGCCGACCTGCACAGCCGGCTGGAGGCGCTGGCCAAGGAGAACAACGCCACGCTGTACATGGTGTTGCAGGCCGGCCTGGCGCTGCTGTTCAACAAGCTCGGCGCCGGCACGGACATCCCCCTGGGCAGCCCGGTCGCCGGCCGCACCGACGACGCGCTGGACGACCTGGTCGGCTTCTTCCTGAACACGTTGGTGCTGCGCAACGACCTGTCCGGCGACCCGACCGTGCGGGAGCTGGTGGCCCGCACCCGCGACACCGACCTGGCCGCGTTCAACCACCAGGACCTGCCGTTCGAGCGGCTGGTCGAGGTGCTCAACCCGACCCGGTCCCGGTCTCGGCAGCCGCTGTTCCAGGTCGTGATGATCCTGCAGAACAACGCCACCGCCAGCGTGGAGCTGGCCGGGCTGGAGGCGTCGAGCGAGCTGATGGCCACCATGGCCGCCGACGTCGACCTGCACTTCGACTTCATCGAGGAGGACGACGGCAGTCTCGACGTGCTGGTCAAGTACGCCACCGACCTGTTCGACGAGTCGACCGTGCGGCGGATGACCGAGCAGCTGGACCGGGTGCTGACCGGCATGGCCGACGACGCCGGCGCGCGGCTGAGCGACATCGACGTGCTCGGCGAGGGCGAGCGGCACCAGCTCCTGGTGGACTGGAACGACACCGACCGCCCGGGCGGCTTCGCCGGTGTGATGGAACGGATCCGCAGCGTGGCCGTGGCCAAGCCTGATGCCGTCGCCCTGTCCGACGACAACGGCTTGACCAACTACGGCGAGCTGGCGGCCCGGGCCAACGCGGTGGCCAAGAAGCTGCCGGCCGGCGAGCTCGTCGCCCTGCTCGGCAACCCCGGAATCCAGTTCGTGTCAGCGGTTCTCGGTGTGCTCAGCGCCGGTTCCGCCTACGTGCCACTGGACCCGGCCGCACCGGCGGCCCGCACCGCAGGTCTGATCCAGGACAGCGGAGCCAAGATCCTCATCGCCGGGCCGGAGCACGCTGCTCTGGCCCGTGAGGTCGCCGGCGACGCGAAGGTCGTGTTCTTCGACGATGCCCAGGACAAGGATCTGGCTCCCCTCAAGGGGTCTGACCAGGACCTGGCCTACGTGATCTTCACGTCGGGGTCGACCGGCAAGCCCAAGGGCGCGATGGTGCACCGCAAGGGCATGGTCAACCACCTCCTGGCCAAGGTCGAAGACCTCAACCTGGACAACCAGGACCTGCTCATCCAGAACGCGCCGCTGACGTTCGACATCTCGGTCTGGCAGATGCTGGCCGGCCTCATCGTCGGCGCGCACGTCAAGGTCGTGTCCCGCGACACCGCCATGGATCCGGCCAAGCTGTTCGGCATCAAGGACGTCACGGTCCTGGAGGTCGTGCCCTCGCTGCTGCGGGCGGCCATCGACGCCTGGGATGCCGGGGCGACCATCCCCGAACTGGCCCTGCGCTGGCTGGTCGTCACCGGTGAAGCCCTGCCGGCCGACCTGACCGGCCGCTGGCTGGAGCGGTTCCCGTCGATCCCGCTGATGAACGCCTACGGCCCCACGGAATGCTCCGACGACGTCACGCACGCTGTCCTCCGGCAGCCGCAGGCCCGGGTGGCCATCGGCAAGGCGGTTCGCAACACCAAGCTGTACGTGCTCAACGACATCCTGCAACCGGTGCCCGTCGGCGTTCCCGGCGAGCTGTACGTCGGCGGCGTCGGCGTCGGCCGGGGCTACCTGCACGACCCGGCCCGCACCGCGATCACCTTTGTGCCCAACCCGTTCGACGGCGGCCGCATGTACCGCACCGGCGACCGGGTGGTGTACCGACCCGACGGACAACTGGAGTTCCTGGAGCGCCGGGACTTCCAGGTCAAGATCCGCGGCCACCGCATCGAACTCGGCGAGATCGAGGCCACGCTGCGCTCGCTGTACGGCGTGACCGACGTGGTCGTCACGGCCAACCAACAGCGGCTGGTCGGTTACGTGGTCGGCGACGTCGACCCGACGGCCGTGCGGGCCGACGCGGCGACGCTTCTGCCGGACTACATGGTGCCGGCGGTGTTCATGGTGCTCGACGCGCTGCCGCTGACCGCCAACGGCAAGGTCGACCGCAAGGCGTTGCCGGCGCCGGACTTCTCCGCCGCCCCGTCCGGCCGCGCCCCGCGCAACCCGCGTGAAGAGGTGCTGTGCGGGTTGTTCGGCGAGGTGCTGGGCGTCGAGGCGGTGAGCATCGATGACAGCTTCTTCGACCTGGGCGGCCACTCGCTGCTGGCGACGCGGCTGATCAGCCGGATCCGCAGCACGTTGGGCACGGAACTGTCCATTCGGGACATGTTCGACACGCCCACGGTCGCCGGCCTGGCCGAGCGGCTGGGCGACGGCGGCCGCGAGCGGCCGGCCCTGGTGCCCATGCCGCGGCCGGAGCTCATCCCGCTGTCGAGCGGCCAGCAGCGACTCTGGTTCCTCAACCGGCTGGAGGGCCAGACCGCCACCTACAACATCCCGGTGCTGCTGCGGCTGACCGGCGAGCTGGAGCGGGCGGCGCTGCATCAGGCCCTGGCCGACGTCGTCGCCCGGCACGAGAGCCTGCGCACCATCTTCCCCGCCACCAACGACGAGCCGTACCAGCAGATCCTAGAAGACGCCAGGCCCGGCCTGTCGGTCTCGGCCACCGACCCGTCCACTTTGGACAAGGCCATCGCCGAGGCGGTGACCAAGGGCTTCGACCTCGCCACCGAGCTGCCGATCCGCGCCGAGCTGTTCATCATCGGCCCGGACGAGCACGTGCTGGTGCTGATCACGCACCACATCGCCAGCGACGGCTGGTCGATGGCCCCGCTGGCCCGCGACGTCGCCCAGGCCTACGCGGCCCGCCGCGACGGCCTGGCCCCGGAGTGGGAGCCACTGCCGGTCCAGTACGTGGACTACGCCTTGTGGCAGCGGGAACTGCTCGGGTCCGAGGACGACCCGAACAGCCTGGCGGCGAACCAGCTGGCGTTCTGGAAGCACGCCCTGGCCGACCTGCCGGAGCAGCTGGAGCTGCCCACCGACCGGCCCCGGCCGGCGGTGGCCAGCTACCGCGGCGAGACCATCCGCTTCGAGCTGGACGCGCAGCTGCGCCACCAGCTGGCGGAGCTGGGCCGGCAGACCGGGACGAGCCTGTTCATGGTGCTGCAAACCGGTCTCGCCGCGCTGTTGAACGGACTCGGCGCGGGCACGGACATCCCGCTGGGCACGCCGGTCGCCGGCCGCACCGACGACGCGCTCGACGACCTGGTCGGCATGTTCATCAACACCCTGGTGCTGCGCACCGATCTGGCCGGCAACCCGACCTTCCGGGAGCTGCTGGCCCGGGTCCGGGACACCGACCTGGCCGCCTACGCCCACCAGGACCTGCCGTTCGAGCGGCTGGTCGAGGTGCTCAACCCGGTCCGCTCCAGCTCCGTCCCGCCGCTGTTCCAGGTGATGATGGTGCTGCAGAACAACGCCGAGGCGGCCGGCGAGCTGGCCGGTCTGGCGGCGACGCCGGAGCCGGTCGGCACCGGCACGGTCAAGTACGACTTCCGGTTCGAGTTCGTCGAAGAGGGCGACGTGCTGCGGGTCGCCATCGACTACAGCACCGACCTGTACGACGAGGGGTCGGTGCTGGTCATCGGCCAGCGGCTGACCCGGGTGCTGCGGGCGATCGCGGCCGGGCCGGACACCCGACTGTCCCAAGTGGACGTCCTCGCCCCCGAGGAGCGCTCGGCCATCCTGGTCGACCTGAACGACACCGCGCGTGAGGTCGAACAGATCGCGATGCCGCAGCGGTTCGAGCGGGCCGTCACCGAGAACCCCGACGCGATCGCGCTGGTGTTCGAGGACGAGGAGCTCTGCTACGCCGAGCTCAACGAGCGGGCCAACCGGTTGGCGCACCTGCTGATCGACCGGGGCGTCGGGGCCGGCCAGCTGGTCGGGCTGACCATGCCGCGGTCGGTGGAGCTGATCGTGTCGCTGCTCGCGGTGGCCAAGACCGGCGCCGCGTACCTGCCGATCGACCCCGACTACCCGGCCGAGCGCATCCAGTACGTGATCTCCGACGCCAAGCCGGCGATCACGCTGACGTCGGAGTTCCTGGCCGACCCCAAGGTCCGCTGCGAGCTGGCCGAGCGCTCGGACGCCAACCCGGGCGTGCCGATCGACCAGCGGGACCCGGTCTACGTCATCTACACCTCGGGTTCCACCGGGCGTCCCAAGGGAGTTGTGGTCGAACACCGCTCGGTGACCGACTACCTGGCCTGGACCACCACGGCCTACGGGGCGGTGACCGGCACCGCGCTGGTGCACTCCCCCGTGTCCTTCGACCTCACGGTCACCGCGCTGATCACACCGCTGGTCTCCGGCGGCAAGGTGGTGCTGTCCGGCCTGGAGGACCCGACCGCCCCGGCGGTGCTGGCCAATCCCGCGCAGTTCATGAAGGCCACCCCGAGCCACCTGCCGCTGCTGGCCAACCTGCCGCCGCAGTTCGCCCCGAGCAAGGAACTTCTGCTCGGCGGCGAGGCGCTGACCGGCGAGGCTTTGGCCGAGTTCCGGTCCACGCACCCGGACGTGACGGTGTTCAACGTCTACGGCCCGACCGAGGCCACGGTGAACTGCTCGGAGTACCGGATCGAGCCGGGCACGGTCGTGCCGGCCGGCCCGGTGCCGATCGGCAGGCCGCAGGCCAACGCCCGGCTGCTGGTGCTGGACGCGTTGCTGCGGCCGGTGCCGGCGGGCGTGGTCGGCGAGCTCTACCTGGCCGGCGGCGGCCTAGCGCGAGGCTATCTGGGCCAGCCGGCGCTGACCGCGCAGCGGTTCGTGGCCGACCCGTACGGTCCGGCCGGCGCCCGGATGTACCGCTCCGGCGACCTGGCCCGCTGGCGGGCCGACGGGAACCTGGAGTACGTGGGCCGAGCCGACGGCCAGGTGAAGCTGCGGGGCTTCCGCATCGAGCTCGGCGAGATCGAGTCGGTGCTGACCGCCCGCGACGACGTGGCCCGTTCGGTGGTGATCGTGCGGGAGCAGAGCCTGATCGCCTACGTGGTGCCGGCCGGCGACGCGCTGGACACCGCCGCGCTGCGGGATCATCTGGCCGCCGTGCTGCCGGACTACATGGTGCCCAACGCTTTCGTGCCGCTGGCCGCGCTCCCGTTGACCACCAACGGAAAGCTCGACCGGGCGGCGCTGCCGGACCCGGAGTTCGCGGCCACCTCGACCAAGGCCCTGAGCACACCGCAGGAGGAGATCCTCGGCGGCCTGTTCGCCGAGGTGCTCGGGGTGGACAGCGTCGGCGCCGACGACAGCTTCTTCGACCTGGGCGGGCATTCCCTGCTCGCGGCCCGGCTCATCGGCCGGGTGAAGAAGGTGCTCGGCGTGACGCTGACCATCCGGGACATGTTCGAGGCCCCGACGGTCGGCGGGCTGGCTTCCCGGCTTGGCGCCAATGGTTCGCTCGGCGCGTTCGAGGTGATGCTTCCGTTGCGGGTCAAGGGAAGTCAGAAGCCGATCTTCTGCGTGCACCCGTCCGGCTGCATCGGCTGGTCCTACATCGGGCTGACCGCGCACCTCGGCCAGGACTTCCCGGTGTACACCCTGCAGGCCCGCGGTCTGCTCGACCCTGACGGGATCCCCGGCAGCATCACGGACATGGCCGCGGACTACCTGGCGCAGGTACGCAAGGTGCAGCCCGAGGGTCCGTATCACCTGCTGGGCTGGTCGTTCGGTGGCCTGGTGGCGCACGAGATGGCGCACCAGCTCCAGGAGGCGGGCGAGACCGTTGCCCTGCTGGCCAGCCTGGACAGCCACCCGGTACCCGAGGCCGGCGAGCTGCCCAGCGACACCGAGCTGCTGGGGGCGATCCTCGCCTTCTTCGGGCACGAGCCGGGGCCGGCCCCGACCGCGCCGGAGGTGCTGGAGACGTTCAAGCGGGACAACAACCCGCTGTCGGCGCTGACCGAGGACCAGCTGATGAACGTGGTCGCCGCCTGGCGGGCCAACGTGACGCTCCAGGTCGAGCACCGGCCCGGCCGGTTCCGGGGTCGGATGCTGCACTTCGTGGCCGGCCAGGAGAACGACCCGGCCGACTGGTCGCCGTTCGCCGACCAGGTCGACGAACACCCGATCGACTGCCAACACCAGGACATGCTGCGGCCCGAGCCGCTGGCTGACATCACCCGAGTTCTCGTCCAGGAAATGGGGACAGGTCGTGACTGACAAACTGTTCTGCTTCCCGTACGCCGGCGGCGGCGCGTCTTTCTACCGGGCGTGGACGCCGAGCAGCGCCCTCGGCTTCGAGCTGCACCCGGTGCAGCTGCCGGGCCGCGAGGAGCTGTTCCTCGAGGAGCTGTACCGGGACATCGACAAGGCCGCCGACGAGCTGGCCGGCAAGATCGCCCGCTCGCTCGGCCCGACCGACACGGTGTCCTTGTTCGGCCACAGCTTCGGCGCGGTGCTGGCCTTCGAGGTGGCCCGCCGGCTGGTCGACTTCGTGCCGGTGCGCCACCTGGTGGTCTCCGGCTCGGCCGGGCCGACGGTGCCGCTGGCCCGCGAGGCCGCCGACCTGAACGACGACCAGTTCGTCGCCCGGGTCGAGCAGCTGGCCGGCTACACCCACCCGGCGCTGGCCGACCGGGACCTGCGCGACATCGTGCTGCCGGCGCTGCGCGCGGATGTCGAGCTGCACGAGGGATATCTGGCCCGCGACCTGACGCCGATCCCGGTGCCGATCACCGTGGTGCGCGGGGCGACCGACCACATCGTGTCCCGCGTGGAGAGCGAGCAGTGGGAGGTGGCCACTGTCGACCACTGCGAGGTGATCGACCTGCCCGGCGGCCACATGTACCTGGTCGACGACCCCGAGTCCCTGTTCGACCTGTTGCGCCGCATCTCTTCCGTGCCAGTCGGTCGAGGGGTCTGAGATGGAACTGCGTTCCGTGCTGGTCGGCGCCGACGGCGTCGACCAGGCCTCGATCGCCGAGCGCCTGCGCGAGGGTCGGCTGTTCGTCGAGGACGTGCCGCGCGCCAGCGCCGATGCCGACGAGTCGGTCCGCCGCGTGTTGGCCCGGCCGCTCGACGGCTCGGCCGCGGTGCGGGCCGTGCTGCTGCGGTTCGCTGACGGCGTGCAGCGCCTGGCCGTGACGGCCGCGACGACCGGACCCTGCCTGCGGGCCTTGGCTTCCTGGCTCGTGGGCACCGGCGAGGAGCCGATCCTGCTTAACCCGCTCGCCGGCGAGTTCGCCGGTGAGCTGGGGTGGGCCCGGGTCGGCGACCCGGCCGGCACCACCAAGATCGGCGTCGCCTTCCGTACACAGGATCGTTCCGCGCCGGCCGGTTCGGCGGCGCGCCTGGTGGCCGCGACCGCGGTGGTGCTCAACCGCTACACCGGCGTCGAGGCCCCGCAGGTGGGTTCGGTTCTCGTGCCGGTGGACGAGGGGTCCACTGTGGACTCGATCGCCCCCACGGAGACCGTGGACGCGGTGCCGGCGGTCGCGGTCGAGCCGACCGACGACGTGCCGGTGCTGGCCGAACACGTGCACGCCCAGGTGGCGCCGGTGGTGCTACGCCTGGCCAACGACCACCTCA
>Ga0307511_10000156_pt1 | contig 65380 bp, 81 predicted proteins | sample 13_EM_MG_FD_200266 | JGI IMG/M metagenome (GOLD analysis project Ga0307511, IMG submission 200266) | Populus trichocarpa ectomycorrhiza microbial communities from riparian zone in the Pacific Northwest, United States - 13_EM | ecosystem: Host-associated > Plants > Roots > Unclassified | place... | reverse complement strand
AAAGACATACTTCCATCGTTTTTAACATAAAATATATCCATTGACAGGGTTGTACGCATTTGATCCTCTCTGAGGAAGGCGCATTGTATAATGACTTGGAAAAACCCAATCCGGTTTTTCCTGATGTAGCATCTCAACGCAACGGCAACAGATTGTGGGAATCAGTGCCGCGATGGAATCCATCAGCAAAACATCCCACCCTCTACGTAGCACTAACCGCGGTTAGCGCTACCCGACGTTTCCGACACCGGTTAAGAGCAGGAAGGTTGCTGTCATGCGGGCTGTGTCATCGCGTTGCTTTGGCTGAGAATTCGACTATTGATCACCTATGTCGTGATCGTTCCCACAAACAGGACACAATTGTAGACGAATTATCAGGAGTCGTATGCTTGAATTTATCCCTTGAGATTTGGGAGAATCAGAAACAATACCAAAGGCTACCCACAGTAAAATATGGGTTATTGCTGGAGTAAAAGGGGGGGAGCTACTGACCTTCGAAGTCAAAGACACCGAGACCCGAGCACTTCGGATGAGTGTCAGTTAGATTATGTGTCGAAATGGGTCAATTTGGGGATCTTTCGGCCCCGGGAGTCTTGAGTATACATAGATTTTGTGTGTACATGCACTAATATACTGTTGAACATGTTCAGTGACGCAGGGTAAGTGGTGCGTGAGGCCTTGAGGTGCGATTCGAGTTCGTGCCTCCCTCGTCGGAGCACGATCACTACGTGATCAATAGCCTTCCAAGCTCCCGAAGTCGGTTTTAGTCGGCAATATGACCAGAAGTCCCTGAAATACCTTCTTGACTCCTGAAACGGTCGGTTAGAGCTACGTAGGGGGTGGGATGTTTTGCTGATGTAGTTGGTCGGCACCAACCCGAAGTCGCAGAAGTCCACACGCTCGAGCGCTCAAGCGCTCACTGGTGACGAGCTTGCGACTCTAACCAAAACAAGAATCCAAAAATGTTACATTGCGGTTCTATCTTGCATGTGGCGTATATAATAAAATCAAATAGACTGGAGGGAGAAACAAATACAACGAACTGATCACTGGGGGAAGGGTGGATTACGTGGGCGTGCCAAGGGTGGTGGGTGAGGCTAATGTAAAAACGAGGGCGAAGTTTGGGGTAGGAGAAGCGCTAAAAAGGTGCGTATGCGTGAGAGCGAGTGACAAACCATAACCTTGACCAACCGCACTTCTATGGCAGGGGGCAGGGGGCAATTCATTGAAACCAAAAACAAATAAAATGACGAAGGTAGTAACGATTTTGTCCGCGCGCAAACCAGTTTTCTCGTGTCGACGGTCCCCAGTTGGTGAAAAGCCACGGGCCGCTTGTGTTGGAGAGAGGTCCTGTTAAAGGGGAAAAGATGTTACGAAACAGAAACCAGAGGGAAAACCATCGTCGACAGATTCTATCGCGAGCGTCTTCGCAGTCGTTCCTGTAATTGCACTTAACGGATCAAGAGAGAGCCTTGAGGTCACCGTAATACCAGGGCGGGGCCGGACGTCATTCGTTTGACCTCACAAGACTACTGGGCGGTCGCGCCAGTAGCAATAGGGGTCGACAGAGCAGGAGCAGACTTGATCCCACCTTTCCCAGGTACATCAGGAACAGGAGATGGAGCGGCAATCATAGAGTTTGGTGTGATGATCGTCAGACCGATGCCATTGGGGATAGCTTTCACAGAAGCCGTCTGAACGGCACCAGTCGTCGAGTCTGCCGACGGATGTTGTGAAGACCTGCGACAAAGGTGGTTAGGTTCGAAAGGGGCGGAGGAGAACCTAGGAGCAATCGTTTTTATCCCTACTTTCTTCGCTTGTTAGGCAAATCCGTGGATTCCTTGTCTGTCTTTCCCGTTCCCTTGGGCAACCGAAAATCTTCAGCAAAACAGAGGAGCGTTTTGGCGGGGCAATTCACCTTTGGATTCGGCCTTTTGAGGGCAGACTTCTGCTTCTCACCCGGGTCAAAGACGTAATCCGGCAGTGTCGATCTGGGGGCGACGTCAATATCCAGTAGCGCCTTCTCCCAACGAAAAATGCGCACCGCCTGATATTCTGTACGACAACGCCCATCGTTGCGTTGTCGTACTTATCCCAAGTCTTTACCATTTTCACGAACTCGTTTGTCGGGTACGAGATATCCAGCTTGCGTGGTCCTTGCTGTCCAGCTGAGGGGGAGCCGCTGTCAACGAAGCGCCAGGAAATCCAAAAAACGGACGGCTGACGTTGTTTCGGCTCGACTGCGAGCCCGATGTAGAACGTCGTTGTGTACACGACCCTACCCTCCTTTCCTTCGCAATCCTCCTTTTTCCTTTTCAACACTGCGGCCGAGATTTCACCCTCAGCTACAGCACGTATTTCCTCATCCGTCAAACAATACATCTCCTGGTCGAAACCTTTGATGAACGGATGCGCGATTACGAGGGACTCGACATATTCAAGCTTCATCACTAGCTGCCGAAGCTTCGACTCGACCGTGCCAGACCTGTGCCCCGAGCTCATTCCAAGAACCAATCCAACCGGACACTTGAAATGACGTACCATTTCGATTGGAGATCCGCATTGGCCGCCGACGCAACAATCTGCAGATAATACCGATACTTGTGGAAAAAGTCATGCTTCTTAAACAACTCCGACCACTCTGCTGTTCCGATGATGACGCGTTCCACGACCTCCGACGCTGAAACAAGAGATGGGTATGTCAAATATGACCGTGATGAGTTTCCTACCTTTCTTGAACTCATCCGTCATGATCATTTGTGTGGATGCTGTAACGTTATGCGTAGCACACATTGAAGGATATGCCGGTGTGATGATTGGCATGCGATGTGACCTATCTCCTGGATAAAGCTACGGGACATCATTTAGTAAAATACAGGCTTCAAAGAGCACCACGAAGAATACCTTTGGGTTCCATACACGCACGGGGAGAGGTCCATCCTCGATTTGTTTCAATAGAACGGGCTCTGGCCAGGACCTGAAACACCATCAGGGCGGCGTAGAACAGCATGCCACGAGGAAGCCTCACCACTGGTGCAGGATGATAAAGAACCGGCTGACGATGGCACCGGCAGAAACATTTGGGTACAGTTGACATATCCGAGCGACAAGCATGGCCCAGGCTACACCGCCGAGGAACCCGCTTACATTGGAATAGATGGCCCTTCCTATTGATTCAACTGGTGAGTGCGAGTTCGCCTCGGGAGGGAATATTTAAACTGACGCTGAGCCCAATGCTTGATACACCGCAAGGAATCTCGGAATACCCCCACGTTTGGTACTAACCGCAGAATCTCGTCGGTCACTCGTGAACCTAGAATGTATATCAGTGAAAGGCTGACAAGGTTATATGAGAACACGGCCGCACCGTTTAAACTCCTCACGCAGCGTTCGTCGAGGTTCCGTAGGAGGTTGTCGTCTTTTAGGGAGAGATCATCCGGTATTGTCGACAAGGCCAGCCTCGCCATGGTGAAATCTAGAGGAATCCCCATTATTTCAGTCTTGATCACGGGCACGTACGCGTCTGGGACACCCTGTGTGTGACACGCTGACTCAGTGTCGCCACTCTGTTGGCGCGGAATGTTGTGACATACCGAGACCTCCGTAATACCGTCCATATCCTTCAACATACCCTCAAATACGTCGAAGAAGTCTTCTCTTGACACATGCTTAGGTACAACGCATAGAGTATCGATATCGGTTCCGGGACCATGCACACCCAACCGATAAGAACCGAAGGTGAAGATTTTGCCACCTGCAGCGTTCGCGGTTGCTTCCGAGAGGCCACGGGATATTGAAACCTGGTAGACGAATTTTTTCACGAGGGCTGCAACCTTTCCCAGAACGATTTCACTGGAGAGTCAAGGTTGATGATGTCAGCGGACGTTGACCGGAACGGAGGGAGCGGGCGGGATGGAACTCACCGCGTTCTGGCCTCCTGCTCGCTCTCAAAGGTCTTTTGTCTCTTCAGTTCGTCCATTAGAGTTACGGTGACCTCCTTTTCTCTCGGGTTCGATTCTGCGGTGGTGATGGGTCGCGTCACCCCGATGTACCTAGAGGAGATTCAGCGCCGGGTGGATGTGAGCCTTAGCTGGAAACCCTTACGGTTTGTCGTCTGGCAAAGCCATTTTGTGGTCTGCAGGGAAGTGTCGGGTTCAGAGTTACAGGTATTTGTGGAAGCGCAGACACAACCCACACACGGGGTTTGCCGACAGGCGACCATCCCCAAAGCCGACTCATCACAATCATCCACGCGTGCTCTCACCGTTGCGTCCGTACCCCTCGCGCCTCTTCGATCCCAAGGCAATGAATTTCTCCCTCTACCCTGCAGGGACCCTCCTCGTTACCGTCATCAACCCCCAACATAATACCACTCCAATTAATCTTGACCAAAGCCCGCAGCTGTTGCATTCGAGGTCACTCCTGTTGGATGGTTGTGAAATTAGGGCCACTTCACGGAATGTCCTGTTCCCATGCGGGTTGGGTTCTGCGTATTTCTCGATCCCGTTGTGGCCGGTCAACTTTCCCAAACCGAGGACACCACATACCTGTTTTAGTCTGGCGGCTAACACTGGGGCTATGGGTTTGGCTTCAGCGTGGGGGGACTCATCTGCGGACGTGATCAACGATATTTGGGGTCGACTCGGATTTGGGCCCTCCACCTGTTAGGGCCAAAAACAATCGTCTGCCGCCTTTCATCTCCGTGCCGTTGACGTTTCTCAATATCTGCCTTGACAGCCAACTCCTTTGGGACCCTCTTGCTGGGGTACTTCCGATTCACATGACGCATTTCTGCCCATTAATAAACTGCAATAACTGTAGGAGTCCAACGGGTGTACAGTAACAGATAGGGGAGAATATACAGGTCGTCAAGGAGCGGTCAGGTAATTATACTGTGAGGATACCGGAAGAGGAGCGAGCAAATGTCCGAAAACAACAGTAGGTGTAAGGGTGGTGAGCATATATATGTATATATAAAGCAAAGGGAGGAGAGATCTAAGGAACGAACGGCAAAGCTGTCATAATAGTGTGGAGAACGAGAGGTGTCTACGTGTTCGTCAGTGCGCCCAGAAGATGCGGGATGAAGTAACCAGAGTCCGGGTGGTGCGCCCAGGGTGAGCGGGACACAGTCTTGGGGGTGTGTTCAAGATGGTGGAGCGGTCGTTTGCTTCCCTTCCCATGTATCGACGTCCTCCGAGCCGAGGCGTCTGCTCCCTTCGCCCTGCTGTTGCCTCAGAGCGGCCTTTCGGATGAAATATGTCGCGACTGCGATCAGGACCACGCCCAAAATAACCCCAATAGCGATACCAGCCTTGGCACCCCTGGAGAGTCCACTACTGCCTGAGTTGCCAGGCGTGGAACCGCCACCACCGCCGCCGGGTGTTGTGTTGTTGGAGGAACCACCACCACCGAAAGGCCAGTAATCTCCACCATCAGGTGGTAGGATGCAAGTCAACGAATCTCCATCGGAGATCTCTGTGAAAGTACTCTGAAGCGTCAAGCCTTCTGTGTTATTCTTGTCGAACACGAAAGGCTGAGGGGTGGGCGTGGTATCGGTAGTCGAGCAGTTGGGACCTCGTGATCCGATGAAGGTCGTGTTCCCGAACAAGACGTTGTTTTCGATGGTGAAGTTGCGAGCAGAGGTGATGGCGACGGCGTACCCGAACGCGCCAGAGAGGTGATTGCTCAGGACCGTCCCGGAGAAGCTGACATTCTTGAGGTATCGATCACCGAACCAAGTTCGAGGTCCAATCGCGATGCCGATCCTATGAAAGAGGTAAAGAGGTAAATTTAGCAGGTGGAAGTAGAGGACTGAGGTTCCGCCGACTGACTTGATAATGGCGTCGTCGTCGTTCTCCCCTTTAGTTTCTGTAGGGGAGGCTGGCTTTTTGTTCGCAAACCCGCCCAGGATAATGTTGTCTCGGACGACGGTGTTGGTGTAGTTCCCATCTGCCACCATGGAATGAGCGGAGGTTCACGCCGAACAAAGATCACACGTACTCCATGGGTCGTAGTCAACCATGTTTATGCCACCAAGACACGTCGACTGGGGAAAGGGACGCTCAGTCACAAGCCATCAGGTTGGATGAAGGATACATACGTTGTCCACAGAGATCGTGTTGTTTTGGATGAGACTGCCTGGTGAGCCAAAGATAACGATGCCACCGTCCGTAGCGTCAACGATGACATTGTTTCGGACAATGCTGTTGGCACAGCTGAGGCTGATACCGTCAGCCCACTCTTGGAACGTGTCGATGCCGCAAGGGCCAATATCATTATTCTGAATGGTGATGCCAGAGCAAGTGAGCGGGCCTTCGGCGACGTGAAGGCAAGACCAGGAGCGAGGGTCATATGAGCGAACGTATTCGACCTGGAGATGTGATCCGCTCAATGATAGGCTTCGAAATTCGCACCGAAGTTGCTCACCAGTTGTCCAGAGTTGTCACCTCCCATCTCGATGTTGGCGCCTCCCTGGGTAGGCGAGAAGTTACCCCTTGTCCCGTTGATCTGCGAAGCGTGCCTTAGCCATTTCAGCGGGTAAACCCCCCATCCGATAAGAACGTACCTGGACATTCCTCAGCTTCACACCGTCGCAATTGGTGCACGTCCCATCCACGGCGGTCGTATGTCCCTTGCCGTCCGCCACGGGCCCAGCCACGACCAAAGTCGCCCTTCCGCTTCCCGTCGGATAACCTTGGGTGGAAATTTCCTGATTCGGGGCGGCGAAGGCCAGGGGTTGGGTGATGAAGTACTGTTGGCCGGGGCACAAGCTGAGAGTGTATCCACTTCCTCCACTGCTGAGAAGTTGGTTGAGCCTGTCCGTGAGCGTGTTTCGGGGGTCGGGGCTTGGGCACGACATGGCTGTCTCAGGAAATGAAAGGTATGGAGATTGGTCGGATATGTGGCGCCTCGAGGCCTCAAAAACTTCTCGTGTGCAAGAACGGAGCCTGGAAAGAAAGAAAAGGAGGAGGGGGAGGGACGAAGAAAGGGAGCGGAAGAGAGAAACTAGAACTAGCCTTGGGCGGCCTGTGCCTGTCACTCTGGAATGGACGGCCGGGAGCCGCCTTGGTCAATTACGTCCGCCTCCTTGGCTCTGCAAATACGACTTTATTTTTATTTACTGCCATGCACACTGGTACACGGTCTGCTGCGACTGATAACATCGGCCAATACGCGCCCACCCATGGCCATGGTGCCCTTTGAGCTTTTGCCATGGCTAGGCCCAAGCGCGGGCTCAGAAGGCAATAAAAGCCCAAGAAAAAAAAACAACCTTCTGAAGAACCACTCTGAGCATGCCTTCGCAATTCCTCCAGTCGACTCCCACCAAGTCGACGCGCTTCGGCAACGGCGAGTCGGTGTCACCGGCCAAGTTCAGCCCCAGCTCGCCTAATGAACCGCGTTATTTACCGCTGGGCCTGATCGGGGTCGGTTCGGCAACACCAAACAACGACGCGAAAGCGATTGCGGAGCGGCGACGAGCGAGACAGAGCATGACTCCAACCAAGCCGGTGGCAAAGTTCGACTCTATCTGTCAGGACTCAAAGACGATCCTCGACAACATGGCCGGGATGTTCAGCCCCAAGAAGGGTGAAACAGAGACCCCGGAGGTTTCCCCGTTCAAGATCGAGGTCGAGGTCCCTCCTACTGTTTTCCCGGTCAAGAAGAGCCAAAGGGGAAAAGATCGTCGTGATCACCTGCAGAGGAAAAAGGGACAGAAACGAAGGAAAAAGCTTGTCAATCCTGGACGGATCAGACCAGCTCGCTCCCCTGCCGATCCCATCCCTGAGGAGGGCGAGTCGAAACACCGACAGTAGCGCTAAGCGCTAGGTGTCCCCCCCCCCCGATATGGCGTTGTATGTTAGATCTTGCCGGCGATTGCACATAGACACCCTTTCGTTATCTTGGCTGTGTTCGACTATAGTAGCCCCACCTGATTGAAGCTCTCGAAATTGAACGTCGTCTGGTGTTTGAACTAGAATCCACAACATAGACCCCACATGCCTCTGCCTGGGACCCAGGCCACATAAAGGAAGTGCGAATAAGTGGCCTGATCCGCCCATCCGGGCGCGCAGACGCCCCAAGGAGCGATCCCTCAGTCGAGATTGCTTTTGACCGCGCCCAGGCGTAAACGCCGAACTAGTCGGAGACTCGAAGTGAGTCGCGAACGATATGAGGATAGGGACCCACCATGATGTGCCGCCCGCCAGAACACTCAGGGAGGGCTGACGTGGTGGAGGATGGCGGTCGAGCGGGACGCTGGCGGGTTAGGGGCTCTTGATCTGACGTTCACAGGTTTTGGATACTTTGTGCCAATCTTGTCCTAGACGTAGCCGTGTGATATGCGCATATTCGTTCGTGCTACGACCGCAGAAAGGTCACAGCCACTACCTTTAGGGAAGCGAGGACAAAAGGGAAATAACGAAACATTCGTTTCACCACAATATCGTCCGAATTTCGACTCAGAGCGTCACCCCCATGGCCGACCCCCGGTTCCCACAGCCAGAGCAGGATGCGTCTGGCAACGGCGACCTCCCGACTTACGACGCACTGGCTGCTGACGCCGGACCCAATTCCAGGTCGGTACCATGTCCTCTCGGCTAAGCTGTAGAAATCTCAAGCTGCTCCAGGTTCGGTAGATGGAGACAATGGGTAGAGAAACGGTCAGCATCTATTCCTCCCTCACGCATTCTCTGTAAATCCATCACGTCGCTAATGCATTTCGACCAGAGCCGCCGAAAGGTACAACGACATCACACCCGAAGTTTTGGAAAGACGAACAGCGAGAGGATGGGGTGAAGACGTACGCCCTCGGTTTTTACCCCGCATTCCATGTCGGCTGACCCCCCCATCTCTCGTTAGATCCTGGATCACGGCCCCAGTCGAGCTGGCCCTCAGCTGAGACTGCAAACAGGCGCTTTAAATGCGCAACCAGAAAACTACACCCCCACATCCGCCGTTCCTGACCCCTCCCCCGCTCCGCCCCCCATCGCCGGAGAACTCCTTGTCCCCAGCCACCTGCGTGTTAATCAGTTCGGCTCTAGATTCCTACCACACTCAACGGCACCAATCCGCTGCATACTACCGATACTAGCAGACCGTTTCGTTCTCATCGGCCACGATGACGGGTTATCTATGCTTAACATGTTCCCAAAAGAGTGGAGAGATGATGGCTTATCGGACGACGGCCCCGCTGCTGCACAAGCCAAGGTTATCTGGGAGGGAGAAGCGTGAGTTCGCATTGCTTTGAAACGCCATCTCTTTTCTGCATCACCGGGTGATATGAATACTCATGGTTCTTTTCTTGTCCCTCGCCCGCCAACTGTACTCCGTCTTTCAAATTTCAGCGTCTATCAATTGACCTTACTCGAAGTTGATTACAATGGGACGGACACCCCCACGGGTGTAGTCTTGGCTCTCGTCGGTCCCTGTCGGGAAGATGAATCTTCGTCCAAAGATATCGAATCCGCGAAGTCGCTACGGATGTACAGCCTTTCCAGCATCATCAGCCTAGCTAAATGGGCCGCTTCCGCTCAGGTAACGTACAATTTTCTCCATTCTATCGCTGAAACAGCTGAAGTGACACGCATCGCCCACTCTCAGCACCCACAACCATTGCGAATGCGCGGATCGACGCCTGGAAACCCACAACGCGCTGCCATCAGGAAGGGGCATAAACCTCACCGCAGCATATCCAAGGGCCTCAAATCCCTGAACATAGATAACCAAACCCAGGCCCAGCCGTACCCGTTTACGTATGACACCATGTCACCAATGCATTCGAGTCCTGTGGTTAGCCCGTCGACAAGTTCGGTTAGCAGCCCATTCGTCGATGAATTGCGGGGCCCGAGGTTGTTGTACACCCCCACACAATCTGTGGACTCCATCGATGAGTCGTGGGACATTGTCGATGATTTGCCGTACCGTTGGGCAACTGACTACGTTTCTTTGGCAATATCCGGTTCTCGATTGGCCAACACTTCAGTCCTATTCTATGACATCTGGTCAGACCCCGTGGTTAGTGGCCGTAAAGGCGCATTACTCGCCGTGGCAACGAAATCCTCCGTATTACTCTACGAGACCCCTAAGGGGGAACGAGCGTTTCGATTCGTCAAAGTCAGCCACACTTGTTTATACCTGATCATCGTTGCGGGACCTGACCTTTGTGTTTCTCTATGGGGTTTTCCCCACCTAGGAATTCTATATCCCTACCCCACCTCGAGCCATGCGATTTGTGTACCAATCTACCGGCGACTCAATTTCAAGAAGCGCGTCCGACGTGGGGGGTTCCACACACCGAACGAGAACGTCGCCCTCGAAACTTGTTAATCATCACTTCCGGAGCGTATCATCGGGCACAGCAAGCATCCGGTATTCAAACCAACTCAGCTTGTTCGTATTATTCGAAAAGAAGGCCGGGATCATTCGGATGTCAGACGCGTCCGTCGGCGACGTCGAATTGAGTGACGATGGCCCGCCGCCTTCATTATCCAGCGGGGCATCGCTGACACCGACTCCAAGCGTTTCGTCTTCAGTTTCGAGACGAAACCGGTCATCGTGGGATGGGTTCGGGTTCATTAAGGAAAAACCCACATGGACGTTGCCCACTCAGGTCGAATTATCAACCATGCCGAGCACGAGCGTCTATCTATTGACTCGCTCGAAAAGAACACACATCATACCGTCGCCGTTGCCCGCGGACCTGGCCAACACCCCATCGTTCCGGATCCTAACGTGGGCATCAGCTCCCAAGCACGTCGAGGCTCGGGTGTGCCGACCGTACGCACACGCACAGGAAAACCACCCTCCGTTTTTGCAACTCATTGCCTTTGGAGAAGACGGGATTGAAGTTCAGGAGGTCAACCTCGGTCAACTGACCGTTCGAAGGGGTAAAGGCAAGGGCTTGGATGCAACCCCCACACACGCCTTCTCGGACGTCCTTGGCGGGGAAACTGCGCCACTGTGTCTCGGCGGGTATTGGCATAGACCAGTGTACCCAGATCAGACCGATCTGTCCCGCACCGACTCTGTGATGAGCTACATGTCCGCCTCGTCATGCGACAGTAACGACACGGAGGAGCTAGCAGAAAAATTCATGTCAGAACGGGGAATCTACGGGTGGGTGAGGAAAGGACACTCGGATTGGAGGGTATTTTGGGTAGGTGGAACTGGCAGGGAGGAAGCAGAACCGGACACTTTGTAGCGATATCTAATCACACCACGCCCTTCCTAACCACTCACGAGTGTACGAATACTCATTATCCGGCGTAGTTTATTGCCATCTAGCGATTATACAGCGCTTGTACTGTCCGATGTACATGAGAACGTCCATGAGAGCGTAAATGAGGTGTGAACCAAGAAAAATATGCAGCAGAGAAAGCGCAATGTGTAAGGAAAGGGTGTGTGAGAAAAGGGTCGTAAGGGAATGGTAGTAGGCAAGTGTCTGAGGATATTAGGTGAGGTGATGGAAATGGGGGACGGAAACCAAGATTGAGTCAGAGCTGAGGGAAGGAAAATTTTACCATGTGCATCCCACTACGACGGGCCACCATGACCACTATCCGGTTGAGCATCCCGGCCACGCAGGACAACGAAAGACCCCATTTTCTGACCAGCATCATCACCAGAAGACCCTGACGTCGACGGACGCGTGTTGTGACTCTGTCCTTGGCTCTGATCCTTTCGCACGACGTGGAATGATCGTCCAGATGTATTGCCGCCACTGGCACCAGTTGACAGATCAGCTTCCTCGTCAGCAGCAGTGCCACTGTCGCTGTGTCCTTTGTGTCGTAACATTCGGAACCAAGGCTTCTTGGGTGTGGGCGAGTCGAGTACCCCTTCCTCGGACACATAACGAATCGGAGGGGCTCTTATAGGAGACGGTGTTTTCCCGGAGGTGTTAGATGCGCCGGTTCCATTCCCTGAACCGCTGGAACTAGGGAAGGAATCTGTCAACCCTGGATGAACGACGATAGCGGATTGGGATTGGACGCGGAGGTGCGCAGGTAGCATGGCACCATGAGGAAGGTTCTGCCGGCCTGCGGCAAGACCAATCGTAGGACGAGGTGGACCGCCACCTCCATCCCCACTCCCACTTGATCCTGGTGGTTTGTAGTTGTTCCCGTTGTTTTGGGAAACGCCCACGGAAGGTGTACTTGTGTTCAACGGGGGTGGGCCGAGCTTGAACGAGGCTGGGGGGTGGTTGGAATCGAGCTCTGGCGATGTGACCCCGTGGTGCGGCACCAAACTCTGTTGTTCAAGGGAATCCGGCTGGATTGCGTACGGGGTGTCAAAATGGGCCCTCCCTCCGCCAACCCTCGTGAAGCCCGAAGATTTCTGAGGGGGTGGTGTTGGAACCGCAAATGACTGATCTTCGACGGCCGAATAACCGGGCTTCGGATACGAGTGCCATGCTCCCATAATGTACCCATCCTCGTCATCGCTCTCCTCGCGGTAAGGTTGCAGGGCGTGCTCTGGCCTGAGAACGGAAGGCGGGGCCGAGCTCGAAGGTGTGGGAACCGACGGAATGCCTGGTTTCGCGAGGAACATTTGCGAGGATCCAAGTCGTAACTCAGGACCAGAGCCAGAACCCGAACCACTCGCGTGGTGTTGGCCCTGACGTCGGGGACGTTTCCGGGGCCGAGATCCACACCAGCCAGCCAACCCATAAGCCCCGTATAAGCCACTGTCAACAACGTGCCTGGTCCGGTGAAAGCCGACCCCGCCAAAGATTCGGACGAGGGCCTCCACCACCTTGACGACGAACATTAAAAAGAAAGCGAGATATACGAGTGCCAAAATTATTAGAATCGCGTATGCCACCCATTGGCTCGCACCAGAGCCGATTGAAACCTGGCAAACGGAAACGCATGAGCTCAAGCCAAACGGGGAATCCAAAAGAGGGATAAGGAGGATTCAACGCGGAAAGTTTGATGATAGGGTACACTTACAATGGGGGCAAGTATAACCATCAAAACCGCGATAATAATCCTAGCCACACAGAATAAGAAGCTGATCAATCCCATGCTAGCTCCATGGCCCCATGGCAACCAAAAACTCGTCCCAAGGGCAGAGATCACCTCGATCACGAGAATAAGGATGGCCTGGGCAGTTCCACTCTTCTGGCCGCAACCTATTGTGAGCCCGAATGCGATATTGGTCGCGAACAACAGGCACGCGAAAAGTTGCGACCCGTGGCGGTAATGGTTATACAGTGGTCCTAATGCGAGGAGGGTCCAAGTCTCGTCGTAAAGCTTGCTCGTGTTGGTCATATATAGGCGGAAGACGAGGAAGATGGGGAGGGCGACAGAAAAGAAGGCGAAGGATAGAGCGGCCAAGGCGATGGTCCCCGCAGAGCTCTCCTTTGCCAAAGTCATTTGGTAGCATGACATTACGGTGACCGGGAAATGGAAGAGGACCAACAGCCGGATGAGGTTGCCTTGCAGGACACTCCCGTGGAGGGATCCAAATCCAGCCGAGATATTCCTCCATCTCGGGGCACTCTTGGACCGATTCCCCCTGAGCACGGGGTGACTGTTGAGCGAGCGGCTCTCTTCAGCCTGTGGAACTGGACTCTGGGCTTTGTCAATGGAATCCTTGGCGGAAGACCCAAAGTGAGGGCTGCGCGTGCCGAACCCGGATGGTGTTGTCCTCACATACCCCACCGCCCCACCGATAAACGTCGCGAGCCGATCGATCGCCCATACGACGACACTGAGAATTACTGCTGCACCACAGAGCCCCAGGAATAGGGTCATGGTGATACTGAACAGCCTCGTGGGCGGTACGCCAACCGCGGCCGCGAACGCAGGAATTCCAGTCGTCACATTTGGTGGTAGCATGAAAAACGTGTTTGGGGCATTCGCATCGATGAATAGGGGAGAAGAACGGTTATTCAATTGGTCGGCAAAGTTGCTGGGAGGAACGTAAGGTTGGACTGTGAGCGGGTTGTAGTGATCTTCGGGCTTGCTCCCCGCGATGGTGATATCTATGGGCGTGTGAGTACGAAACCTTTCTCCGGTCTCACATCAGGGTGTTATACGCTTACTGTAGGAAAGCATCGACCAAGCCGTCTGAGACAATAACGGATCTATCCCTTATGTCAGCTCTGCCCCGAAACCGCGACAGCCGATTTACGTACAAACGAACTGTGGCCAGCGTACTGCCACCATTACCAGAGCTGCGCACCACTGACAATGGAATACGATATCCCTTAGGGAAGGCGTACAGAACCTTAATAACGCCGGAGAATTCGCGAGTCGTTCTCCACTCAATGCACTAGCGAAGATGAACCCAGCGCTTTCGACTCTTCTCCAGATACCAGGGCTCGCCAGGCCTCTGTCCCACGCGGAGACCACTCTAGCGATTCCCACTAGAAGCCAATACGAAGCGGCAAGAGCGGCAGAACCAAATAGGATAACGCGCGCAGCACCGTACACAGACTCCGGATTGGGTTTGAGGGGTGTGACGGGGATGTCAATACACAGCATTTCAATTTGATGAGGGTCTAAAACGCGCAAGCGAGTGTTGAATGTTCCGAGTTCGTACGCCTCTGGGAACCTCGAAATGGTGGAGAATGCGAGGGGTCCGGGCGCTAGGGGACAATAGGTATTGTCGGCATCCCCGTCAAGACTGGGGAGTGGAGATGGAGGGCGGAGTGTAGAGCAGAAGTAGGACCCGTTGTTCCATACGTTGAACGTGAGTTGGTTGGTAGACGTGAAGAGGGTAGCTAAAGGGATAATCCACAAGATCAGAAAGACTGCACCCGGACGTGCTGTATTCGGGAGGAATGAATGAACGAAGCACGCACTCGCTACAGGCTCGTTGGTGTCATTACTTGCAGAAATGACTTCGACTGGGGTGTTCCCGATGACTGTGAGATTGAGGTATCGGTCGCCGAGCGTCTGGCCGTATACGGTCGAAACATGGAGCCTATAGTTGGAAACTCCAACGAAACAATCGGTAAACGGTAGGGTTGCAGGTTCCGCAGCGACAGAGGGGAGGCCGAGGATGAAGCTGAAGCCTACGGTGGCCAGTAGGCACTTCAGTCGCATGTTGTGGTTGCGAGTTAGAGTGGTGGGGTTTACAGCCACGTGCCCGGACGGCACTCACTCATGATCGTGGCGCTGCGCCTCTTCACAGAAGGTTGCCCTGATAACTCGTTTCCCATTCATATCGCCTCGCCCTCAAAGGCGGCTGTGGTCCTTGTTCAGCGCGCTCGACCGACTGGAGGACAACGAGTCAATATTTTCGTATTTCTCTGACGTGCTTCTATCGCCGTGAGCTTTCCGTAGTCCGCCGACTGGTGACTGCGGGCGTAACCGTTACCGCCGTCGATAACCAATGCGCCGGCCCAAATACTCCAACAACGCTCTTGAAACAGAGACAACCACTCCAATACTAGCGTTCTGTCATTCCAGTCATTCCAGTCATTCCAGTCATTCAAGAGACTGCTCTGTTTTCGATCTCCGCCTGTCGTCCCTGCCTGGGTAAGAGCCTATTGAATCGAGAACCCCCTTGCGCAATTGACGTGGGAAGTCGTCCCCCACTGGCCGACGGCACTTCAGAACCGTGGGGGTATTAGGGATCCCGCACATCGGTCAGCGTTACATCATGACACCCCTCGGAATACTGCGAGGGTCTTCCATGTGAACGCGTTCCACGATTCCTTTGAATTGATGTCACCTGGAATGGGGTCCCACCGGTAACCGTCATCGGTGTATCCAACCAAAGAGACACCCATGCACGGTCTGTGGACAGTTGCCACCTCTCGTCCTTCGGGGTGGGTTGCGAACGTGATTTCCCAGCCGGTCCAAGGTACGCTTCATCCCGGAATCATTATCAATATCTTGCCTCGATCATCTTCGACCTGATCCTGGGACCGGGGGGGGTGGGGTAGTGAGCCCAAATATCACACCATCCCCTTCCTCTCTGACCTCGCTCATGATCGTATAGGGGGAGACCAAAGCTCAAAAGCAAGCGAGCTATTCAGTTGCTCGACTGAAACCGAACCGCCGAAACTCTTTTGAGAATGTCGAAAATTTTTCAGGAGAATGACAACCCTCATCCAGCACTGATTGACGCCCCTTCGGAAGTTCAGGCCCCGTAACCCACTCTTCTGCCGGCTTAGAAGCCGAGATCAGGTTCGGTGCCGCGACTCTTGTCATAACGCAGCGCGACAGATAACACTTTCATACCCATCGGGGGCGAGGAATGTATCTGCCAGCGTCCATATGGAATGGTGGGCGACTGGCCATCGCTTCGCACACAACCCGGTATCTAGCCGTAGGTGACGTCACACACAGATCTTGTGGGTTCTCTCAGTCGGTCCCTATCTACACATTTCAATTTACCTCTGGAAATGACAGTGTGGTGTAGCTATGAAACCTTCCCTCTCTCGCTATCGAAACCTTCTCGCTGGGGGCCATCGATACCCCGGAAAGAGGCTTCAAGCGAATCAACCGCTTATTCCTTTCGAGAACCTCACCATATTGCGTTATGCGTTATAATAATAACACACGAAGTAGCCGATGCTACCACACGGCTAAAAGTCTCGAAAAACAACCCATCTCGTGACTCAATGGATTGCAGGCAAGGATCATTCTCACCGCTAAACTGTTATCGGTCATTTGATCCTGGGAATCATCGCACTCGCCTCGGCAACCTTCAAGTCCCCAACAACCCCAGCTCCGACTTCTTGCACAAGCGACGCTAATCTCTGCGCCTTCGCTTGCCAAGCGTTGGTAACGTTTGTGGTTCATTTTCAATTTCCGGGCCTATCTTTCCGGTCTGGACGCGAATTATGGTCCAGCGATGGTCCACTGCACTGAACGTAGCGTTCAGACGGCTGGCGATTGCACGTCCTTGCATGTCGGCCTATCTTTGGACCCGATGAGAAACATAGGCGAGAGATCACTTCAGGTCCAAGAAGCCACATAGAAGTGGTCTGGGTTTGGTCCATTTGGTAATGCGCGGGCCGCATCCGCCTGAGGGACCGGAGATAACAACCCATGTGCAGGGTCGTCATGACCTCTCATTGAGACGAAAGCGCAGAGTTCTCTCAGTGAAGGAGAATCCACCGACTGGTGCATGGATCCAGGACGGTGTAAAAGTGATACATCACCGGAGATGTTTCAAGTTTCAAGATTAGCTTACGAAAATACCCTGAATTGGGTGCATATGGCCTTCGGCCAGAAGGTTTTACTGTCAAGGTAAAGTGCCGCACACAACGCGTTTCACCCGACCCTGTGCAGGCCCCATTTATGTAGAGCAACGTGAGGCGTGGGAAGAGGGATCGTTGACCCTTCTCTCATCGCGTTTCAAACAATCGGGTGCTCCATCCCTCCAACTGCAAAGAAGCATCAAGGGATCCTATATATAAACGTGGCATACGACGACTATGCGATCATGTGATCACATGGGAGATGAGGTCTCACAATGAGAGGGGAGGGGGCAATCCTGGTCATCAGCTGGACAGTGTCTCGATTGTCACGAGAAAGCGGGAAAAGACGCATCTCCGCCACCTAGCCACAGCAGTCGTCGGGTATGATCGTGCCGTTCAGGTGAGGGACCCGATTTATCACGATCCATCCCCCACTCCCCCAGCGGTTGGGGAAAGCAGGACACCTGGCCCGCCCGTGTTCCGACCGGGAGGTAATCCTGCGTCTGTGTCAGCACCGGGAATACACGCCGTACCTGCAGGCGAATTGTATTTTTCCGTTGAAGCATTTCGGGGTATCATCGGCACCTAGGAACGATGTAGAGGCGGGGCCGGTATGCGGACGAGCGCGAATCGGCAAACCACAAATGGACCACACAGAGGATGTGTGGGAAGTGGGGGAACAAACCGACGAGTCGGCCGCCATGACACCCTAGGCCTGCGTTGGAAGGAGTTGTGTACTGTCCGGACTGTGAGGCCGTGCGGGGAGTGTGATTTGGGAGAGTTGCGCTACACCCACATCATAAGCTTCTGTTGTCAAGGAGAGCGAGGTAAGCTCCCCGCGTGTACTGGGCATCGACGCGGAGGCGGGATAGGGGCGCGTAAGCTTTCGTGCAATATGAGAGAGGGCGGCCGGGCATCGGTGTTCGCTTCCGACCGAACGGTTCTTTAACACTGGCTCCTCCGTGCGGAATGAGACCACGGGTGTTCAGGGCCGTCGGGTAAGGGTGCATTCAAAGCTTGGCCGTTTCTCTATAGATGACGAGCGGTGGAACGAAAGGGCCGGATTCGGACCCTGGGTATCGATGAGGGAGCGGGTCACCCGTACGCTCTGGAGTCGGCGCCCCGTGGGGCCATGTCGAGATATCGCAGGCGGGGATCAGGGAGGGGTTAAGCTGGTTCTCAACCCGGCAATCCTGTCGTGTGGACATTCCAGGTTCGAAGGTCATGGAACACGAAGCGCGAGAGGTCGGGGGCCTGAATTAGCTAACAGCTGAAAGGAGGAGAGCGGAGTGAGGTACGGCCGAGTATAGCCACTCGTTCGTATGCAAACCAGGGTCGGTGGAAGTGGAACTATATTGAGTTGGGAAATGGACACTCGTGGTTACGGGATTCGTAATCGACCTTCGTCTATTTTGTACCACGTTCGCATGGATTCTTTCGCGATAGAAAAAGCCCACATGGGGTCGGAGAATGGAACGGTGGGTTCGAGGAAGAAAGCCCCTTTCAACCAAAGTGGCACAAGGTTGTCATTTCCACCCAGAAGAGGGATGCAGACCGGAGGTGAAAGCAAGGTAACTCCGGCGATCAAGAAGCCAGGGGCAGTGGCCTGGGAGACTGATGCTGGGCAACTCGAGCGCTGTACCCGTGAGAGGAGACAGACCCAGGTTTTTTGTCCCAGTCAGGAAGAAGGAAATGAGAAAAACCGGATCGAGCGTCCTTTGAATTCTCAATGCGGTGAGGGTCGAGCAAGGCCAATAATTAGCAAGCGAGGCAAGACGGTGGCAATACTCCAAGGTCGGGCCACAGCTTCACCCGAGGGAGAAGGGTGATGGGGTAGATTTGGGCCAAGTTGGTAGTTGGAAGACTTGTTTATCGACATGCTGTTTACCCGAAATGCGAGGGGGCTCGCATTACCGAAAGGGGATCGGGGCCGAAGTTGGTTACTTATGTCAGGCGAGCATCAAGAGCGGTATCGCGGCTAAGTAAGGGGGGGATGGTATGTAGAAAAGGTAACATGAGTGGAGACCGGTGACCGGCGGGTGGGGCTGGGAAGGGACGCTGGGTGGCGAACCGGACAGGGAGTGAGGACGAGTAGCTGTGTGTGTATGTATGTATGCGTGTATGTTAGAGTATGAAATTTTGAAACGTCTGAAGGATGTAGGTAAGAGAGAAGAACGGCGTTAACGGGAAGCTGGAGATCTGCGACGAGATCTCAGAATTCAGGCCCGAAACGACCAGATGGTTCACGGGTCTCCGGGGTCCCCGGAAAGACTGCGCTAGGCTAAAAGAGGATGCACAGCCCAGGACCATTATCGTAATGTCAGCGGCGGTTACGCTGTCACGGTCACAGGCGCATAACGTTCTTGAGAGATTGTACAAAAGTAAGAAGGGAATTAATATCTCGCATATCGTGTCCAACCCCCTAGTCCTCCTCCTGGCTGTCATTTCCTCTGGCCCGCTCTCGTGTAAGTCCCTCGACCGCGCACACATCCACCCGTGCTCATCCTCAACTTAGATGGATTCATTACAGTTCGACGGTTACACTTCATACTCCTCCGCCTCCACCCCACGAACCCCCTCGCCCAACGACATGTCCTATAACAACTCTCCTCCTCACTTCAAACCCTCCCTTGACCTCGAGCCGATCAGGAACATCTTCGACGCTCCCCATGATGATTCAATTGTCCACCACCCCTGGCAGCAGCCTCACCAGCTTCCCTATCCCAACTCGAGAGGTTCTCTCATGCAGGAGCTCTACGACGCCAACCCTGTTCGCTCGGACATGCCCCATCTTGACCACCACCAGGACGGTCGTCAGTACCCTTCCTGGGCTAACGTCCCCAGGGCTGCTCACCATCTCCAGCAGACCCTCCATCCTCATCACCACCAGCGACACGACGCGTCCATGATGCGTCGCAATACCTTCCCTTACGTCCGACAGGACAGGGAAGACCTCTACCTCGGTCCTGAGCATGACCCTTCTTTCCCTCCCCGCAGTGATTCTCTTTACTCCGAGCCTTTGCCGATCGACGGACCACACCTTTCCCTCGGTCCCGACCCCCACATGGGTCGTCCGGACCAGTATCACATATCCTCCTCACCCGCGCCCTCATATCGCGACTTTGACCACCCGGAAGGTTCTGGTGTCAAACTCGAGGAATACCCTTCCGTCATCGTCCCCTCCCAATCATACTCGCACCCACAACAGAACTCTCAGCTCCCTCTCGTAGCTGGATATCCCGTTCCTCACGGAATTCCCGTCCAGCACACCGACGACGCCGCATCCAAGGAGACTCAGTACCTGCGAAGGCGATGCTATAACTGCCACACAACTGAGCCGCCTTCATGGCGCCGGTCGACCCTGACACCCGGAAAGATCGTTTGCAATAAGTGCGGCCTGTACGAGAGAACCCACTTGCGTCCCCGGCCCCTGCGTTTCGACGAACTTCGGGCTGGGAACAAGTCACGAAAGCAGAGCAAGGTCGCCAGTCCCAAGGGCCCAAAGATCCTCCCTCCAGGGTCCATGCCAATCAAGAAGGAGGAATTGGAACCAATTTCTCGTCGCCTCTCCGTTTCCTCGAACAATTCCGCGAACGGCGGCTCCAGTGATTGGGACGATTCTGGTATGCTTGGTCCCATGGTTCCACCCATCGGCGCATATACTGACCTTCCCAGCAGTTTCAGTTTATTCTTCCGCTTGTGGCTCAGCGCCTCAATCTGGTTACAACTCGCCAGCTGTGGCGCCCTTCCAAATCCCACGGGACCCGAACTCGCAGTCACCGCCCATGGAGTCCACCGGGATCCGCCTCCCTAACGCTCCGCTTAATGATATCGCCTCCATGAGCACTCCTCCATCACGTAAGGAGTCCCCATACTTCCAACCGAGCGGTCTCCCAGCTGGCGGCTCCCCTCAGGAGATGTACCGAAGGGCTTCACTCTCTTCTGGCGACGCCCAGTCCCAACAGACCCTGAGGCGCTCTGACATCCCTGAGGTCACAGGGTGGCAATCGGTTCCAATGACCGACGTTGGTCCGGCCGGCAAGTTGATGCGAAAAGACTCGATCCCAACGGTTCGCAAGGCCGTGACGGCGTGAGCTGATCTCGTGGTTTTCCTTCCCTTGTACACTCTCCTCCCATCGCGTCGAGGATATATATCCCCCCGTGCTTTCCGTTGCCCCTCGGTCGCCCTCGTGCGGCGTCCACTCGTTTCGTGTCAAAACGTTTAGCTCTCTGTATCTCTTATTTATCCACGTGAAAAGGCAACAATATCAGGTCGAACGCGCGCCCTGTATGGATCCCCCTCTTCCCTCGACTCTCCCCTGGTCGTCCTCCTCGTATAAAACGCCCTATCCTTTTTGGATAGTCGAGGGGTGACACTTACTGCATGCTGCTTTCCTCTTTTCCTCTGCTCGTCAGGCCCTTGTACTCTCCCGCTCGTGTATTCCCTGGTATACCATTGTTGCTTTTATCTATAGTTGGCTTAGAGAGTTGGTTCAGGGATAAGTATATCGTTTATCTATCTATGCTGTGCACTTTGTTTCTTCTCACTCACACCTCGATGTAACTTTTACAATAAATGAACTAGTCGGTAGCGAACGCGATCGCTTCCAAAGAGTTGTAAACAGAGCCTCGAACGAAAAGGACGGAATCGACTTGTAGTTTTCGTCTGGACGTTGCGAGGAATGGTTACCCGCCTCCCTTTTCTTCGTGTGAATCTGAGCGGAGATGATCGCACTTGCTCCCCCCTCACTTAATTTAAGCCTGAAACGCCCTGTGCGAAGGAACATACAGTTTGCAGTGTATACGCAGTGTACTGTATGTGTATGCGGTTTACACGTCGTAGCTTATACCTTCTTCCTATCATTTCCCACATACCATCGCTTTTCGTTTCCATCCGCCCCGGCCGCTACGCGCCCATGACCGAGAAAGAAACCTAGTTTTGTTTCTGATCGGGAATTGGAAGCCGGGAATGGAAATCAGTTTGAAAGGGGGGAAACCGTTTCAGCTGCTGTAAAGGGTGACCTGTGGGGTATAAGCTATGCTCGAAGCGGGGGAGAAGAGGGCACTGCGAAGGAAGTCCAAAAGACCTTTTTTGCTATGTTTGGACTGGCCTTTCCCACTGTATAAGCGGGGCTATGGGAAAAGCGTGGGTATCGGACTGTAAGCCTAGCTCTCGTAGGGGGGGGTGGAAAAACATTTGGAGCGAGGGAAAGAAGACTGAATGGGAAAGGGGGAAAAACGAATAGCCCAAGCCGCACACACTCACCCGCGCTTGACGTCAACGCTTGTACGTCCTACACTCGCAGCACTTGACCGACAAACAGACGCTCTCGTTTTGTGTTGACGTACCTTGATTTTCTTCTTCCTCAGAAGCGAGAAGTGAAAAAATCACGAAGAAGGGGGTATGACCGGAAGACCGAAAATTTTCATCCGGAGACGCCTGGCCACCATAAGGTTCGGGGGTCATCTGTCCCGCTACGTTGCTCGAAGCCTCCCGTTGGGCGTCTACTCCCGCCCGTCGGGGCCCGTGCCTTATGTTACACGCGGGACGCTTGGTGTACGCGGAAGGGAAGGTCTTCTGGAAAAAAGCCGTGTCACATGTTCCCCACCATTGCGAATGTCAGGTTAGATAGTAGGGCTCCTAGGTTCGAACGGGTGGATCTCACCCGCTCCATCCGACCTGAAACACGGACACGATATTGAACGTGCGATAACACGCGTCCGTGCGCGCCAACGAGGCAACGAGGAGAGGTAGGAGAGAGATTGGAGTGATGAGGAAACCGTGGATGCGTGAACAGGATCTTCCTCAATCGAGTCATCTGGTCTCCTTTCGCTCCACTTTTCATTCTCCGCCCAGGGACGCCGGCTAGGGGGGAAGGACCTATCCTTATCGAAGTGTATTCCGAGTTGTTTCGCATAAGAGGTTCTATAAACGTACACGCCACGTGTGAGCTGGGTGCAATTCCCAGGGAGAGGCTCAAGGGAGTTCAAGAAGGAAACGGGGATTTGGAGCTTCGGCTTCTGGGAGCATTTGGCAACTCCACGGCCGTGTTCAGCAGGAACCGCAGCAGTCGTCCATTTCTCGCTACTCCTTGAAACCTGACTTGTGACGTACGACACCCCCTCTCTTTTCGCGCCGGGCTTCTCGCTCTGCCCTGTACATCGTGGGGGCGCTTAGATCTGATATCCCCGTGGCTATACAGGCGCTGTGGGTAACGTTTGCGATTTTCATTAAACCAAAGCTGATATGTTTCGGGCATGAGCCCGCTTGCGGACTCTCTCCCTCTGGGGGCGGGTGCGTTGCGATGCCAGCGGTCGCTGCTCGGTTGGAGTTGGATTGGAAACGGAACGCAGCCACCATCAGCTGGTCCTCCCTCCAACACACCCTTCGCCTAAGCATCAGTATCCACATGCGCGATCCTGAGGGAAGAACAATACGAAAGTGGAAAGAAAATCACCGCGATCGTCATCTGATCGATTAGCCTCACCAGGGGAAGACCCCAAACCCCCCGCGCAACCCCGACCGTGCACCGGCCTACCTTCCGGCAAGATATTCGTGGTGTTTAGAATGGAAACGGAACTCAAATGAAAAACAACGAGCCTGGCGTCCTGTCTGGGTCATAATTGGAGACTTCCGGCCGTCCGGTTACATCGTGGAAAATTCTTGTGAGCCCGAGGCCCGGAGAGCAACAACTGCGCAGAGGTGCGTGGGAGGAGATAACCCGGCGATCTAGAGCAAAACGCGTAAACACTGGACCCACTCTTGGTGGGGTCTGTCATGGTGCCGTTAACCTCAGAAAGGGGATCACACTCTCTGTGGCGTTGCTGCTTCACCGGCCCGCTTCCCATTGTCACCCAGGCGGAACGCCAAGGGTCGGTCATCTCTACCACGCTCGATATCCCTGCAGGATTCTGGAAACCGCGCTCGTTCCTTCTTGGCCCTCGCACAACGAATCGAAAACAGAAATTCGCTTGTTCCACGAGTGCTGCCCCCTCTAACCCAACCCGCGCCGAGACTTGGACATCGACGCGTTCGGTGTACGGTGCCTTTGTCAACTGCCTTGTGTCCGCGCATGCCGTTGTCGTTGCCTGGAAACGTAGGGTCTTGTTTTTGTGACCGACGAGGTTGACATGTGGATTAAATGCGGAATTCCGTCATTCGCAGTGTATTCGCACTGTATGTCGTCTATTAAGCCCGACGGTCCGCCAGTCCAAGCCACCAACGCCCGGCCAAATCCGTGCGCCGCCGTGACCCCTTCCAATAGAACATAGGACGCGCTTCCAGGCCGGACGTCAGGAGGGGGCGCGCATAGGTTTCATCCAAATATTACTCACGAACAGGGCGACAAGTGACGTTTTGGCATGTATAGAGAGGTCTCTGTATTCGTGTCCGCCACCATGTGCGTTACGGCTTGTTTTCCAGGACTGGTCCCTACGTGGACACGCCTCGCCCCACTGCCCCTGGCGGCCGCCGCCGCATGGCACACTGGGCGATCGTCCGTAAGGTTAGAACCACATGCGCGCGTGCGCGAACGAATATCTGGACTATCGAGTAGCCTCCAGCCGCTCTGTCGGGTCGCGAGTGGGGTTGGTCTCTGGCACCTCTCCACGGTTCTTGAATATGCACACATCCTTACGGACGCTCACCCCACCACATGTTAACCCAAACCAGTGAACCTTAGCCGGCGGTCGCTACCCACAAGACCACCTTCGTGACCTGGACAGTGGAAGGTGGGTGCGCAGGCCCCCGGATGATCCCATTTGAAATTTGGCGAGGTTTATGAGATAATTCTAATTCATCAGGGGATGTTCCCCCTTGGTACCGTGGGACGTTCCGAGGTAAAAATATGCTGAAAATTGAGAAATAAACCGAGGCGATCGAGAGCACGAGCGTCCGTTTGAACGGAAATTCCCGCTTGTTGTTTCCCATCACAGCAGACTCTGACCCCGGAACCTGGGACTCTTCTTGGAAGAGTTCGAGCAGAGCCACCGGTGCCTCGGGAACGAACGGATCGTCAAAAAGGTGCGGATTATCGCAATTGGCGAACGACGACGCCGCGATCTGGAAGGGTCCCCCCACGCCTGTTCACGCACGGTTCGGATGGTGGGGCCAGTAAGCCGAGAAAGAGTGGGTGAGAGATAACGGGCACGGCAGAGGAAGGGATAGCGGATATTTGGGGTCAGGCTTCTGGTCGCGATCGCGCAGACGCGGAGGGATCGGGTGAGCGGCACCGTATGAGAACTGAATGGAGAGCTGTCCTGGAGTGGCGAAGTGGAACAAAAGTGGATTGACTGAGGTGGAGTGAAATGGTAAGAAGCGACCAAGCATAGACATCCCTCTGAATATCCGGCACCCACCTCGCGCCGGCCTTCCAGCACGAAGTGACAGAAGGTATCTGGCGATCCACTTCCCCTCCTCACACTTCTAGCCCAGTGTGGTCGGCTGGTGCGTACCTGACGGTGTGGCATACCAGGGACCAGGGGTCCCTCCTCTTGCCTAGTTTATACTCTCATTCTCACGTCCACGGTTCTCCTTTGGCCACTCGAAGGAACCCCATTGTGTTTCTATTCGGTGGAGAATCTTCGTCGATCCTTCACATGACAGTCCAAATGTTCATCCGTGTGGATCACTCTAACCTTGCTTCGCGACTGTCAAGGGGCTCGCTTTTTCGCCTGCGAACTTCCAACCGGGCGGCACCTCGTTCCGGGTCTCGTGTTCAGTATGGCAGGAACATCCGAGGAGCGAGCACACGTCCCGTCCTGTCGTTCTTTGTCCCCTTTATTTCCTTCCGTTCCGCAAAGAACCCTTGTTGAAAGGCGGTTAGTTCATTATGTCTGGGGGGCCTTTCCATTGTTCCTCCCCCTGTCATTTGAGTTGCTTTGCCGACGGGTTTACTGAAAAACACGTTAAAACAGCCTTTATTGGTTTTTTTTATCGCCGCTGCCTCGTGGGGGAGGCATGGCATTGGGGCCGGCAAGTGAGTAGTGTATGATCTGAATAACACCCGCCCGCCGCAATGATACCGTGCTTCTGGAAATGCGTCATGGAATCGCCGACTTGCGCGGTCCTTTGACGACTTGCATAACTGAAGGAAACAGGAGAAAAAAGTGTTCATAAATTCAAATTGCTCTTCGGCATTCTACGTCTGACTTACGTGTTGCCGCTAATGACTTGTTCCCAATGACGCAGGCTTTGGGGTTGTCGAGCGGAGCTTTGCTTTTTTGGACACTCGCCTTGTGGTTTTCCGTTTCTCTCGGTTGCTGCCTTGAGGTCTTTCCGCAGGTCACTTGCGAGGCGCCGCCCCAGGAAAGAACAAGGAATGGAAGCGGACGTTCTCTTTTCGCGTCCTGCGCGCCTGGGCCGCTGTGACCGGACCTCGTCGAACTCCGGAAACCAGTTACGGCTTGCGGCTTGGCAGCTCTCGCGCGCAATTCTGACCCTTGCGCCACACTTCGCGTTCGCGGTAGCACTTGTGCTAGGCCCGTACAAGCCACACGGAGTTGCAAATGAATTCACCGGGGTGGCTCGGCGAATCCCCCATCCACCCCTCATATGTCCGAGCCTCCATTTTCGAGGAGGAAAATCTATCACGGGTGTCGCCTTTGGGAGGATTTGGAAGCCCATGGACTCGCTACGCCGCTGGACTGAGTTTCCAGCAGTTCGTATAACCTTTTATGCGCGCCACAGTATTCAGATGGTTTTGGACGGCCCTTGTTCGCTACTTGGGTATGCATATGAGGGACAGCGCCAGGCGTGTTTGCCTTCTTTCAATCGAATCGAACTTTCCCTTGGCCTTGGAGGGGAAAGGGAACGGCATCGTGGGGAGGTGCTATATCTGGTCATCTGCGCCGGTGAAACCTTTTGGTTTCACATATAGGTGCTAGGCCAGCCACAGGTCGCGCGAAGTTGTGAGGATGACGCCATGCCAGCGGCATACGTTAACCCGGTTCATTATGTGTCTATGAATGAATCGAGACTTTGAACCTATGATTGTTTGTTTTGGGAACACATTCAGACACGTCGTCCCGCTCGTTTTTGGCCGCATTATGTCCAATGTCCCCCCCACTATGGCTACTTGGGTTCCCCGGACTGCCTCCGACTATCTCCTCAGTGGAGGGGAAGGGAGAGAGATTTCCGAGTCAGCGGATTTACTCCTGCCATCTCTTCCCATTCAGTTCCTTATCGTGACTGTGGCTCAGTTTCCGTATCTCGGGCTTCGGTCAGGGTGGAACCCGTCCTATGGATGCCTGCTCCTGGAGTGCGCAGCTTTGTGCTTCTGGCTTCATTACAGCTTTCTCTCCCCACCCAACGACTTCTCTCCACCATGCAGCGCCGAGCGCACTACTGCTCCGCAGGGTTCTGTGGTCATTCTGGATACTCGATACTTGGTATTGCCCTCCACCCCGTTTGTATCGGCCCGGGAGAGATGAAAAAAACGCGCTATACGCCACAGCAATGTTGTATGTAGATCTGCCTTCCCTATGCCGCTCACTGCAGGTAGAGTTGTTGGTAAACAGGTACGCGTTTGATCGTATTTACACTCTCCAGTGGCGAAACCAACCCAGGCCCTTGCAATTTCTTCCATTCAATCACTTAGCCCGATGTATTGACATTGGCGTTACCTGCTATCTTCGCACAAATGGGAGGGGGGTAGGACCCCCTGAACTCTCTAGTTCTTCAGTCCGGCAACATTCTTTATTCCCGCCGGGACGAAACGGCAGGAAATGGATATCTATTCAACATCCGGTTAATAGTCAATGTAAGGCAACTTCATTAACCGGAAAGATGGAGTCAGGGGACTCCCCCCACCCCACCCCCTCCCCGCCTCCGTACTGCCCTTCGGGGGTGGCCCTCCAAGCTCAAACACCTGGAGGGTTGATCGAGACGAGTTCAGGGTTCAATATCGCCCAGCCTTTCGACCCTAGCCTCATCACAAGGATTAGAGGGCGCTTGTTTCTAGTTATACGGGATTCACCGGGATTCGCCCTGTGAAACACCTCCCGCACCCCCGCGACTTGTGAACTCTGAAGATCTGTTGCCTAAGTGTCAACGGGGACTTCATAAGAGACAAAAGCCAGAAACTACTGAACCCAGAGATTGACGCCCAACCTATGCACTGTACAACCCTTCAAATTTCAAACACCTCGCCGGTTGTGGGGCGGCCTTGCAGGTAAGTATCGATTCCACTCTCGGATACCCCGCGCGGGAAATCCATAGATATCGGGGCGGTCGGTGTGGGAATCAGATGCAAACTGGGCCACATGTGAACTTACTACGTACGATATAGTGTACAATACTAGGTGTAGGCAGCGTGATACAACATTATACGATCGAACAAGAACGCGGGGGAACAAGAAAACCAAGAAAGCAAACAGATAACGTCGGTCGTGCGTGGGAGTGCGTTGGAAGGGTGTGTGGATTGTTCGCGATCACGCTCGATGGCTAGGGTGGCCATGGTGATGCAGGACGTGTCGGGCGTACGCAGCCGCGGAGCTCACCGAGTTGGATCTTGTTACTCGTCCAATCGTTGGGGGTCCGATCTCAAAGTCTCCCCCTTCTCTGAGGTCCGCCGCTTTGCCCCCCGAGCCTCCGAAGACCCACATGCCAAGCCTCCCCAGGACGGACAACGAATAGCCCGTTATCCTGGTCATCACCCATTGAGCTAGGCTGACCCCCGGAACCAGACCGAGGAGATCTTTCACATCCCAGAAATCTCTGTGGTGAGTGATCCTCCCTTGCTCGTTCATACTCAGTCTAGTGAGGACGCGGAGCTGGAAGTGCATCGGGCTGGGAAGGTTGATCCCAGCTACAGAAAGCTGCGGTTTCTGGTACGATGACGATGCGAAGACCGACGGGTCGAAATACGACGCCATAGAAAGCTGCCTCGAGTGTTCGTCGGCGTGCGGAGCTTCTCCTTTGTGGAGGAAGGGAAGGAACAGAACGTGGAGCGTGTGTTCAACGATTGTACGGTGATGGCCATCTGCAAAGGGTTCGAAACGTTGCGGAATTATGAGACCTCGACGATCAAAAAACCGATAGGGGTTGAGGGGGTGTACATACCAAAGGTATCGCTCTCTAGTATTTCGTCGACCTCAGACCAGACCTCCAATGCTCTAAACCACGGCTGAGCGTACTTGCCGTTACGGTCAAGCCGGAGGAGCGTGTGAAGCATGGCAATTGGTCTTGGGATGTCGAGGCGAGATAGTTGGCATGTCAGCGAAGATATATCCGCTAAGATCTCTCTCGAGGTTGCGGTAACGAATGGGTTCTCGTATCTTCAATGTGTCATGTGAAAAGTGGCGTCAGCCCAGGAGAGATCGACGATAGAAGATCTGCGTGGTAACCTACGCTGTGAGAGTTTCGAGTTCAGCCGAGTTTTAGGGTGAGCGTCAAGACCGGGGCTCACTTGCGCTTGGTTCGTAATAATGCTCTATGGCCTCCCACGAGGGGGTCTTATTCCCGTACACCATGTCACATATCTCGAGGGCAGTGGCTTGTCTCGATAAGACGGACACCGACGACATGCTCTCAAACTGGTCCGATGCATGAGCTGGAAATACGACGGTGGAGGTCATGATGTGCGGGCGGGAATGTTGTCGTGGTGCAAGATCAAAGGGCGTGGTGCTGCCACCGCCCCAATCCGATGATCCACGTGCTGGTGATCTGGAGTCACGCGAGTCAGGCGTCTGTTGACCAGTGGCAGACCAGCATCTCGGCCCGGTGGTTGTTGCGACTTCGCCCTCCTCTTCTTGAACTCGCCGAACTAAATGCTGGATATTTGCGTCGTCGGTTTTGGAGGTGGGACCACCATAGTATCCCCACGATATGCACATGGGTCTCGTGTCATCTAACTGGCTGCTGTCGGGTGTTTGCAGCTTTGGGATCGTTTTACTCGTTTACGCTGGAAAGATCTGGCCAGGCGAGAGTCACTGCTGTCTGCCGGTGAGCAGCTGGTCTCTGAACCTGAAACAGCCCCCTGAACCTATGGGTGATCTCCTGACAGGATCCACCTAGATCTAACCGCGAAACAGTCAAAGGTCGGTTATCTGCCGTGGTGTATTTTCTGTTTTAGGAACTAATGGTGACATGGCCCCCTATTGGAATTTCGGGAAATGAAGATCATGGGTTGAACGTTGACTCCGACGTCCTCGGGAAACACGAGGCCTGGAGACCGTACAGAGGTCTGTTCCTAGGTCGAAGAGTGGTTTCACACAGATTGATCTCCCTGTTTCCATGCGACCCAGTCGTAGCATCAGCTCAAGAGGCCGCGGATCGGCAGTACCGTTTCATCGTCTGCACATTCAAGTAAGCGAGGACGCCACTACCTTTCCCGTCTGACTACAGGATATTGACGACCTTACGGGGCTCTTCCGGATGTGATATCCACCCCCGATATTCTAGGGCCGTTGCTCAACCACGTTGATTCCTTCGTCCTCATTCAGAATGGTGTGGGGATCGAGGGAGCGCTTCGACGCCAGCTACCGACGGCTACGATAATCTCCGGTTGCGCTTGGATCGATGCGACCATCGTGGAGAATGGGAGATTGTTGACTCAGTACGGCGCCGTGGGTATTCTGTCCGATGGGACGCTCCTCCTACCTAACCAAGCTGCAGGAACACCTTACCCTGGGACTTCACCCCCTCTATGATGGAAAGTCTGAGGAAGGATCTCTGGAGCTCCTGGTCGATTTCCTCCTTAAAGGAGGCACGAAACCTGAGCCAGAGTCGGACATTGTGGCCCAGCGCTGGAAAAAAGTATTATGGTGGGTTCCAGGATCGCTGATGGGGTTTGGTCCACTCTCTGACGCCACAAGAAACTCAGGAACGCGGCGTATTCAAGCTTGTGCACAGTTTCGCGGGCCACTATGGGGGAGCTCATTGCGGAGTCACACGTTGGACTCGCGAACGACGCAATTAGGGAGATCATGAGCGAGGTTATCCTCGTTGCCCGAGTGAGCGGTATCCACACTGGTACATTATTGGAGGACGAGGCGGTCGATATCATTCGACGAACGAAACCTAACGACTTCAAGCCATCGATGCTGGTTGACCTTGAAGCTGACCGCCCCATAGAGGTGGAGGTCATCCTCGGCGAGGTCGTCAGGAAAGCTGCGGAAGTCGGCGTACCAGTCCCAAGGTAATTTCCCTCCATAATACGACGGTTCGCTCTCACCACGCACACTCACCTCCTGCTCCTGTTCAGGCTGCAGGTCCTTTACATATCCCTCAAAGCCATCCAGTACAAGCTGTTGGCCGGTCGAAAGTAGCGAATGTAGGCATTATTGCGTATAGATCAGGCGAGCTGTACAAGCCAGTGCATGACCTTCTCGTATTCTGTAATCCGAACGGCTATCAATATCCAGCTAGACACGACGTATGGTTAATCATTCAGTTCTTTGAACGAAGCTGTGACGTAATGAGCGCTCGAGCAAGCGGGCTGGTAGCCTTGAGGCATCCCACGTGGCATTTCATACCATCCGCCACCACGACTTTCGGAGGTTCCTATCCACAAGTGCTCAGTTATCGGCAATGTCGTTCGAGAACGCGCCGGTGTCAAAAGGTGGCGTTAGAGATTGCGAAACTTCCCTGGCCCGGTGACTGTTTCGACTTGCTGATCCGTGCGTCAGGCCTTATGCTTTGGCTGGCAGTGGCCACGGTGTTATCCGGAATCTTCGACATTAAATACTACTTCCATCTACAGGTACGCTCTACCCGTTTAGCCCGTTGACCTGTTATAACATTTTCCTTCCGTATAGCTCGTGCCGCACATATCAACCCACCATCAAGTGAGCCAACCCCTAAGATCGGAAAGCGATTGGCGGAAACGCTGACCTCCACGCCCCTACCGGTAAACCCGACAGTACTGGAGGCTCCTGGCACACCACTGCGTTTGCCAATCCTCTGCAGATCTTCTTGTCTCAGAGCTCTTGATCTACAACGTGGGCATTCAGATCGAGCGTTTCTTCGGGAGTGTCAAATTTGCGGTCAGTCCTGCCCGTTGTATTCCTCACTGTCACCCACACTTACGCGACCGCCATTCTTCTGTATTGTCTGCGCGAACAAAACGCAGTCATTCATCACGGTCTCGACCCTGGTAGCGACCGTCCTCGAATTTGGCTCACTCTTATTACTGAATAACTTCGGGCTGAACACCATTCCCGCAAGCCCGGTTGCACTGGTTTTCAGTATTCTCTATCAATTCTCGCGTATCGTGCCCTCGATCTATCATTTCCGGATATTCGGTATCGTGTTGAACAACAAATCCTTCACGTACTTCCTTGCAGCCCAGGTACGCACCATCTTGCAACCCGGGGGGTTTCATCACACCCTGTCGTTTTGTTCCGTTCTGTTTTACTGGTCTATTCGTATTCACCGCCTTTTCCCCTCTTGCCTTTTCAAAGCTTGCTTTCTCAGCAGCACCGGGGTCATCCGTTTCCGCGTGCATCGGCGTCATTGCCGGGCAACTTTATCGCGCTGATTTGTTCAGCCTCAAGGCGTATCAGCTTCCACGATGGTTGATAGGCCTTTCGTCAAGCGTAGCCCCATATGTAATCGGTTCAACCCGACCGCCCAGGAGGACCAACCGCGCTCTTCATGGAGGTTCGGGAGCGTCGCTCGCTTCTGTGCCTCATGCGGGTGTGGGTGGGGTCACAGATGAAGACGAGGGCCCGATTACGACCGCTCGACGCAATCGCTCATCGACAACTGGCACTCCAGCCGGTGGAGCGGGAGATAATTCAAGGGGTGGAACGACGGTATCGGTGATGCGCGATTGGGTCAATGAGTTGACCGGGGGGGATGGGTCGTCCCCAGGTCTCCGTATACCAAGCGATGCGGAGATAGCTCAAGTGTCGGCAATGTTCCCGAACGTAGGGAGGGACACTGTGGTTGGCGCTTTACAAGGAAGGTACGTACAGGACCCCATTTTCTCGCCCATTACCCTCTGCTCTACCCCCCAGGGACCCATGTGGGTCGTGGAGTTAATGCCCTATTTCCCACCCTCTTGCCTCCCTTCTCCTATCTGTAATTTCGTTACGTTCTGGATCGCTGATCAACCTATCTTGAACCGCAAATCTCGCCCGCGTGGTCGACGAATGCACGTTTGCACACGTTCAGTCCTACCACGGAAAGTGCCATTGAGACCCTTCTGAGGACCGAGAACTAGGCGAGTTCCCTCGCAAATTCAGTTTCAATCACTGGTACCATGCGGGGTTTTATTTTGTATGGGCTCGCTTAACACAATCGAATGATTCTCATGGATTTTTCCAGGTGGGGACGAGCTTGTTTTTGTCGTGATCAGGCCGATGTATTGGTAGTCGAATGGACCAGTACTCCTAGTGGAGTTACGTTACAAAAGTGACTGAACCTTAAGCGACTAATTCTGGTTCGTCAACGTCTTCTGCACCATCTTCTTCCTCCTCTTCGGTAAATGCATTGGCGGGGACGGAGTACAGACGGATGACCGGCTGTCACAATCGAGGGGTAAGTAAATGGACAAACGTGTGGAGGCGGCAGGTTAGGTATGTTCCCTTGGCGAGATCGGCCCGGTAACCCACAAAGGGGGTGGCTTCCTGGTGCAGGGAAGAGTACGAGACGCGGACGCACCTTGTTTGGGTCCCTCACTAGGACGTATTTTCCCTCGGGCTGTTTCATGCACAAATCGATGATCGCCTTGATGATACCCCACCCGTTAGCGAGCGAGACGTTCAGCTGACTAGCGAAGTCCAGGGGCCGATACGACGCAGTGCTCAAAACAACGTGGCGTGTGTTATCACGCGGGTTGACGCGAGAAATGTATCTGTGAGAATGGTGAGCCAACGTTCGCTCACTCCCATCAGCGTCCAGGACGGACAGAAATGGGTGGTATCAAGGATGACGACATCTGATAGAATAGAACGCACCCTATCTTCATCAACTCTGCCCCAGCTAGGATGCTTTGGACAGCCCATTTTGCTAATTTACAGCTGTTGTTCTTCATCTCTGTGGCGACCACGGCTCCTCGCTGAGTGTCCAATTTGGTCCGCCAGTCCGGGGCACCACCGGCACCTGTGGCCCTGGGGTCGAACTCATTCAACGCACGAATCGTCACCAAACCCTGTCCCTCGCGGGGGTTGCCTTGACCTGGGGTATACGCATCGACCTCTGTCCGCACGCAAAGTCGGATATCTTCGTCCTCTGTGACGCCGAGGTCGTACAAGCGGTACCTGTACCCACACGAGGCCATCGGTTCCGTCTCTTCTGGACCGTAGAAAGGATTAGGTTTGGCGAAATCAATGGCGGGTGGAGGTGCCTTCTCGGTGACGGTTTGGAAGCCGAAGTTTTGATTGATGTAGGTGGCTTCCAGGGAGAGGTTGGTTGCCGAGTTAATCGAGGGGGCTTCGGGGGCCTTCTCGTTTGGATTGTTCGGGTTGGGTGGGAGCGGGTCTAGAGGCGGATCGGCGGCGTTTTCGTTGACGGTTACGGTATCGAAAGCGCCACCGTCTCGCTTATCGAAGAACAATTTGTTTCCCTCTCGGTTCACCACAATGTCCCACGGGAGGACGGACCGCGGCGCGCACATCAGCACGCCAATGATATTGTCGGTTACGTACACCGTCGCAGCTTCTCTGGCGGCCAGCTACGAGGGCCAACGTAAGCCCGTTATCCGAATAAATCATTGCCAGGGATTTCACTTCACCTCTTGCATAACGGGATCATCGCTTGTGGTAATGTTGTATTTGATTCTGTCTCGCGCCTGCAGCGGCTTCTCGAGCTTGGTGTTGACGCGGTCGTAAGATTTATCATAGGGAAACAGTCGGCCATATGATCCCCTTTGGATAATCAGAATCGCAGGGGGGAGGACGAGCTCCTGTACTCACAGGTCTTCTGGTTCATCGACCTCCATACGCAGCTTCGATAATCGAAGCATTTCGACCTCCTCTAGCATGGACCATGAAGGGTTGATGGCAACAGAGGATTCGCGAGCACGACCACCCTGTCAAGGTGAACGCAGATCAATCGCGGTAAACCAAAGTTCGGGGGAGTCTGAGTACCTTGTCCCAATCTCTCCATCCCCTCCTTGCACCTCCTCGTTGACCCCCACCCCTCTGTTGGAAGCCTCCTCGATTAGGGCCGCCCTGTCTCTGACCGCCACGGTTGTAGGTCATATTGCCGCGACCCCGCGGTCCGCCTCTGGTAATCCCGCCACCCCGGCGTATAGTCGTAGCCTTGCTATCGACAAGAGAGAAGCTCGATTCGTCTTCGACGTGGAAGTAGGCGAAAGCGCTCGCAGTTCCGCTTCCAAAGGCTTGAGTGCCTTCCTTCCTGCCGCGAGTAGGAGTAGATCTTGCTCCCTGTGTTGTGGATAGGCCCGGGACGGGGTTTCGACCGTCTCCGGCGCCTTCGTACCAGTCGGCAAACCTGCCCAGTCTATCTGACTTTGAGTAGGGAGCATAAGGGATCTCCCTGAATTTGTATTCAGAGGGCATGTTGGATGAAGAAGGGCCCCAAGACCCATCTGGATTGTCGGTAATCGGGGGGAGTGAGAACGAACCCATGGTTTGAGTTTATCGCACTTGGGCGAAATTTTTGAGATGAGATTCCGGGAGCGCACGTGATCCGGAGCAAGCAACTCGTTTCCGCTCCGCCCATGAAGTGCGCCCAGATTTCACGCGTTCTCCCCCCCTGCGGTGGCGAATATCTCACCGGCTGGTTTTAGTGTCGTACAGGAGATAAAACGGATTAATCAACGCGAACTTGACTTGGGGACGAGTGGTTCATGGCATGATGACTATAAGGGTGCGCGACCGTTGTCCGGTGCGCCCGCAAGCCCTCGCTAACTGGACTTTCAGACTCCGCATACATCTTCGCAGGAGGTCTTCCTCAAGACTTAACGGAGGGAGACGTCATCACGATCTTTTCCCAGTACGGTGAAGTCATGAATATCAACATGCCCCGTGATAAAGAGACCGGCAAGCAAAAGGGGTTCGCCTTTCTGATGTATGAAGACCAAAGGTCAACCGTCCTAGCCGTGGATAATCTAAATGGAGCCAGCATCCTGGAGCGTACGATTCGTGTGGACCACGTGAAGAATTACAAGGAGAAACGCATAAAGAACCAAGAAGGGGAGTGGGTGGATCCTGAGGAACAAAGTCTCAACGCCAGGCCAGAAATGATCATCGGTGCGTTGCTTCCAATTGCCAGCCTGTTATTTCTTGGTAATTCACAGAATTTACTGAATTTAATTTGCAGATGAGGCTCCGCCGGAGTCTGAGGAATCAGATATTGCCGCAGATATCGACCCCGAGGACCCTATGCGTGACTTTATCATCGCACAACGTCGGGAGGAGAGGGCCGGCAAGAAGAAGAAGAAGTCCAGGAAGCACGAGGGTGAAACAGCTGAGGAGAAACGAGCACGGAAAGAACGCAAAAGGGAAAAGAAGGCGAAGAAGAAGCTGCCGTTGCAGGGAAAGTCGGACGCCATGCGCGATGTGGAGGAGCTGCTCAAATCCCTGGGAGTTCCAGGAGAAGACGATCAAAGAGGGACTTCCCGGAGGAGTAGAAGCAGGAGTGCTTCACCGCCTCAGAGAGACCGCCACCGGCCAAGGCGCAGTCGATCACCCGAACCATATTCTTCTCGCTCGCGGCGGAGAAGTTCAAGCGGATCCAGATCCCCGCGGAAGAGGTAAAAAGTCCCATGGTTTTCGGGGTAACACCGGTGGGTTTGCCAGGTCCCACTATGCTTCGCATATTCAAAGGGCCGTGTTGTGCGATTGAATGTATAGGCACAGGGGCGCATATTAGAAGCGGGATGTCTCAATTCACTCAGGATTTCCCGTACGTCCTTTCCCCTAGTGCCGGTGGAAAAATCATTCTCCCTGACGATGGTGAACACATCCATACCAACCTTGCACGAACCCTTTCGCCGAAGTATTTGACATTGTTCTACCCTGGTGCGGTTTTCTCCTGCTGTGCGCTTGTTCTCCCCCACGATGGGTAAATGTATCTCCACTGGTCGACCTACACAAGGCTTATACGTGGGTACCGAACGAAGTACCTAATATCCGGGCACCTATTCACACGACCACTGCAATGGGGACGCGCGAAACAGACGAGCCAACGTCTCGATCCTGAATTCTGATTATTTATGCGATGATTCTGAGACATTGAGCGACCCCTTTGGCGGATGACTTCCATGCGTCCGTTGTATCTCCCCAGTGGCATGTCAGTTATTCCTCTGGTCGGGTGGAGTCCGTCGTAATCATCGTGATTACATCGGGGACTTATACGATTTCCGTGGCCGAACGCTGAACTGGATACATTTCATACAAACTGCCTGGGGTCCCACACCCATGGTTAGAAATTGGTGATGCTAAGTTGGCCGGCTGTCCGTTGGATAGCACCTACACTCAGACCCTGATGAGCGTTCGCTCGACCCTGTCTATAGTAAAGTCCCAGTGGTCAGCTAGCGTTCGCGAATGTATTGCGAGCGGGAGTTTCAGGACAAATTACGGTATACAACGTATAAACCGTTGTGTTTAAAATTGTGGTTTGCAGGCTGTCTGTGCCAATCGAAGGAGTCCCGCGCTCACACGCTGGATAGCATCCAACGAATTCGAACATCCCAGTGAGAATTGTCCCGGTCACTCACGCGAATGCCAGGTGATGCAGGTTTATGTAATGTGATCGAGATTGCTCGGGTTAGGGTTACTGAATTTTCTTTCCGTCTTCCGTCTTCGCGTTCCATGGCTAAGGGATCCCAATTATCCCAACTCAAGTCGGCGTTATCTCAAGTCGGAGTAACAAACCCTCAACCAGGGAATAAGCGGAAACGCTCAAAGAATGAAGATGCCGACAAGGAGAGAAGGGCCGCGAAGCTTCGCGAGATTCAGCAAAAGATGAATCCGTTCGATGTTCAGGTCACCAAGACAAAACATGACGTTGGCGGGAGGAAGGTCAAGGGTGCCGTCGGTCGACCCGCGCAGAGCAAACAAGCCGGGATTCAACAGGTCCGTGGGGGAACCCGACACTCCGCACCATCTGTTCACTGGATTTGCGTGTCAAATAGCGCACAAAAACTCTACTCAAAGAGTACCAGGACAAGGATCGCTCCGGCGGAATCCTGGATCGCCGTTTTGGCGAAAATGACCCCACGATGACTCCCGAAGAACGTATGCTTGAACGTTTCACCAAGGAACGGCGGCGGGAGTCCAAGGGCGCCTTGTTCAACTTGGAGGAGGAAGGCGAACTCACCCACTACGGACAAAGTCTATCAAAGTTGGATGACTTTGATAATGTCGGACTCGGACTCGACGACGACGACAATGAGGATGCTGGTCAGATCAACTCGAGAACAGTACGGAAGGCTCACTTCGGTGGTTTCGAAAGCGACGAGGATGAAGAAGAAGAGGGGGTGAGTAGAGCGGTTGCCCCTACGCATGTCTCACTCCTTACTCCTTAACTCGTGGTCGTTTTTAGCCAGATCGGAAGAAGACGAAGGCTGAAGCGATGGCCGAAGTTATCGCGAAGAGCAAGGAACATAAGGTCGGTCCTTCTCAACCGAACTCTCTGTCTTGCCGACGCGCCCTTTCTCTAGTATCTTCGTCAGATGCAACAAGAAAAGGACGAGGACCTCCGACACCAACTCGATCACGACTTGGAGTCTTTGCGTTCATTGCTTTACACCGCCGACCCAGAGAGATCCGCCGACGAGATGAAGCTCAACGCTGGTGTGGAAGTACCGAGCCCCGAGGACCAGGAATATGACAAAGCTGTCAGAGAACTCGCTTTCGAGCAGAGGGCCAAGCCAAAGGACAGGACGAAGACTGAGGAGGAGCTCGCATTGGAGGAGAAGCAGGCTCTGGAGAGAGCAGAGAGGAAGAGACAAAGGAGGATGCGGGGAGAAGACTCTGACAGTGAAGGTGAGGATGGACCACGGAAGCGTCTCAAACAAATCGGCGGGGATGATCTCGAAGACGATTTCTACGGTGGAGATGGTTTTGGCCCAGGGTTACAGGAGGAGGGGCCCATCGAGTCCGATGAAGACAGCGAAGCGGAAGAAGAGGGCGAGGATGGTGTTTTTAGGACGGGGGGCGGGAGTGATGATGAGGACGATGGGGAGGGCGAAGGCGACACATGGTCCGAGTCTGAGGGTCTGGGTTCAGTCGAAGAGGGAGATGATGTTGAGCTCGTGCCGAAGCGAAAGGGAAAGACAGGCGGGTCGGGCGCAGAGAAGGAACTCCCATATACGTTTTCGTGCCCCGAGTCACACGAGGAATTTTTGGACATCCTTGAAGACGTGAAAGACGAGGATGTGCCGACGGTGGTTCACCGGATACGCACCCTTTACCATCCTAGCCTCGCCGAAGGTAATAAATCAAGGCTTCAGGTAAAGCACCTGATTCCTCTGCGCTCCTTCACGTTTGGCTGATACGGTGGATTCTCGTAGGGGTTGACTGGGGTACTTATCGACCATGTCTTGCATATCATGACCCCACCTTCCCCTCGGACCACTCTGCTCTCCGCATTAGTGCCCCACCTTTTCGCCTTGTCAAAAGCGTACCCTGTCACATCTGCCCAGCATTTCGTCGAGAAGCTGGTTCTGATGCAGAAGAACCTTCGGCTCGGACTGTCGAGAGGCGCAACAAACCCGGATGCTAAGACCTGGCCTGGCCTACCGGAACTGATGATGTTAAGGGTAACGGGGTTAATTTGGTCCGCTAGTGACTTGAACCACCCTGTTATCGGTCCAGCTCGTCTCTTGATGGCATCGTACCTCGGCCTGTGTCGTATCAGGGATCTCAGCGACATTTGTAGCGGTCTCTTTATTTGCACACTGTGGCTACAGTTCGAGGATTACTCCAAGAGGTTTGTCCCAGAGGTCGTGACATTCTTGGCGAATGCTCTTCTCCAACTTTCTCCGCACGAGACCAGGGATGTCGGGTCCCTCCCGGGATCGTTTCCATTTCCGGACTTAGGTGCACATCCAGAACTGAGACTGGACGTGAAGAAGGCACGGAAGTTATCCTTGGGAACCGCTGACCTCCCTGCTATCCTCCTCGGGGCTGGAGGCGAACAAGTGAAGGTAGACTTGCTTGGAACGTGCCTGGTTCTATTGGAACGATTCGCGGATCAATACAAGAGCCTCGATGGTTTTCTGGAGCTTTACTCGCCTGTCCAAGATATCCTCACTCGGTTGGATATGGATCATCTCCCAGGGGCGCTTCGGGTAGGACGTCACTCGTCTATCCTAAACTGTCGGCTGACCGTGATCCAGGATCGAGTTACTACGATAAGCTCGGTTCTACCCAGGTTACTCAAGTTCTCCAAACAACAGAGGACCCCCCTTCGTCTCCAGATGCACAAACCCATTCCGATCCCGTCGTACGTGCCCAAATTTGAGGAGCACTCTTCAAATTACCTCCGGAATCGCGACCCTGATCATGAGAGAAACGAGGCCGTGAAACTGCGTAGGCAAATCAAACAAGAGAAGAAGGGTGCGATCAGGGAGTTACGGAAGGATGCGAGGTTCCTGGCTACTGTCAAGCAGAAGGAGCAACAAGAGAAAGACAGAGCATACAACGAAAGGCTTAGAAAGGCTCATGCATCTATCGACCCGGAGAGGGCGGAAGAGAAGGTGATGCTCCGGGAGAAGGCAAAGGGAAAGCGACGTGCTGGCAAGAGGTAGATACCATGTACAGTGTATTCCCCGCGTGTGACCCGTGTACCGCGTCGTAATTAGGTTGTGACAGAAGGTCGTGATCTGTGTGACATACCGTGTTCCCCCTCGTGTCGGTGGTCAGCTTCAGGCATGGATTCTAGCCTGTCTGTTCCATCCTCCTCTCTACCGCGACCGGTACCGACGCTGCAAAACAAGGACTCTGCGGATCTACTTGAGCTTTTACACGGCGACCTCAGCAATTCCAGCCTGGGATTGGATTCCGACGAAGATTGGGTTCCGCTCATCTTAAACTTTTGTCGCTACTATCTTTCGAAACTTCCAAGTCCGCAAGGATGGCAATGGGACCTGTTACACGAGAAGATCAAGCTCATAGAACTCATCCTTGAGGTAGTGTCGCGGGCTGTTTCATCCAAGCCGTCACTGTTCATTGGTCACGATTCGGACGCGAAACTTCTGTTCACGACGTTAGTCGGTCTGCACCACACATTAGACCAGTGGTGCTCGGTGCATGTACCTCCAAGCGACGCCGTTGTCAACCCACAAACGCTGAGGGGGATCGTTCTGGATGCGATATTTCAGCTCCTTCAATCCTTAGGAAATGGTGCCAAACTAGGAGACGACAAGGCAACGACATGGGTCACTCTAGGAAGCATTATATCCAGGTGTCTTGGAATATGCGATGGTACGCTTTCCGCCGCTTGCACTCTGCTCTTGGTCTCACCAAGTGGCCAGACTATCTCAACTCAATCATCAAGCCGAACCTACCGTGGAAGGTACACCTGTTCGGTGTTCAAAAAAATGGCCCGGACAACACGGTTTTTGATGCAGTGAGACAATCATTATACTTTCTCAGTTCCCCTCCTAATCTTTCAACAGGAGGAGGATACAATCCCCGACTCCATTGTTATCCGTAAACCGTGTCAACTTCCTCTATTCCTTAGTTTCTTGAGCGCAATCGTTCTGAGAACACTTTCACCCCCAATGATGTGCCAAGAACTACTCGTCCATCACACTCGATGTGCGGTTTCCACATCAAGAGACCTCTGTGATCATTTTCTGTCATCGTCATGCCAGTCACCCCCAGCAGAGCGTATCAAGGCGGTATCTCGTATTCTACAGGTTATCCAACCATTCTGCCGTGACGGGAGCGGCGTTGAAAGCGCTTCGCGTGCCATCCAGTCTCGCGCAATCCTGTATCGTCTCGAGCACAATTCACTGGGGGGTTGGGAACATTTCGATGCAGCTTTCCAGGAGTATGTGATGGGCCCGGTGTGTACCGCGGCGGACCTAGTCCCCGTTATTGAATCAATCCTCTCGGGAGAGTTTTCGAACACTTTTCAAGTACGTTGAATACGCATGTTCGTAGTCCGCACCCCTGATCTCACGACAACCAAGGATGCTGCCGTGTCGTACATTAGCGAGTGTACACGGACATACGACGAAGAAACTTTCCAAGCGCTTGAGGTCCAGTTGAACCAGCTGAGGGGTAGCCCCCGTACCAACACCGAAAGGATAGGGAGGGTGCTGGAAGCTATTCGAAATACCGCAGTAGACGCACCAGACGTCAAACCTGCTCACGGAAGAGTCCAGTGGATGTCACGCGTGAGGGTGTTAGTTGAAAGGATTATCGCACCAGACTCCGTCGATTGGATGGAGGATGATACTTCCATATCGCGAAATTCTTATATAAGTCGTGCACTTTCCGACATTCGCAGACGTTTTGAGAGGTTCGTGCTTTCCACGTACCACCAGTCCCAGGCCACTCACACCCAGTATAGCAAACTGTTGTATCAGCCCCTGGAGCAGGGACGTGTAGCATTGGCGAAGGAAATCGGCAACCTCGCATGTTGTCTCGTCCATCTGGAGGCCGAGTGTACCCCCGAGTTCACCCCGAAACACGGATATACAATCTTGACCACCTGCTCACAGGTCCTTGAGCTGTTGTTGGAGGGACCACAAAGCAAAGAGGTTACGCCTGCGGTGCACCAGGCAGTGATGGAAAGTCTGGGGCAATGTCTCAGACACCATCAGTCAGGACTCTCTGCATCCGCTCTGAGTTCTGCCCACAGTATTTGTGCCAAGGGGGTGATGAGCGATCGTCGTCATATCCGTTTGGCAGCAGGGTATGTTTCCGGTGCAATTACAGTGCTACGAATATTCACGCCATCCGTTCAGCCACGTCGCCGCTGAGCTGGTTAGGTTGTATCAGACCAACGAAAACGACAAAGCTTCGCCGTTGCTGAATTCGGTCCTGAGAGGATTCAAACGACCAGACACACACAAGGAGACTACTCTGTTGGTTCTCGGATACATCGCGAAGTACGTCAGGAAAGTCATTCAGTCCCCGATACCTGTTCACCTGGCGAAGGGTTGCTGTGGGTCAAGTCTTGGGGCGGGCCATCTGTTCGATATTTTCTCATATTGGAAAACCGAATCATGCCATCCGCGGAACCGCATACCTACAGGTGAGTGAGGCCGCGATCTGTTGCTGAAACCTTGGTGACGTGCAGCGCCTTTGTAGTTAATGCAGCTTGCGAAATATTACAAGAAATCTCACTATGACTTCTTGTCTCCATACATGGGCCAAATCGTTGATTTTACAATGTCCCGGGTCAACTCCGAGCCCACGCTATTGGTCGAGCTGTGTCGGTTCCTTTCGCTGGGTGTACCAGAGTTCATACGGCACACGCTGTCGGAGACTCTTCCCAAATATATCATACAAAGGAACCGTCCTGTCCTGGATTACATCGAGAATATGGTTGGAGAGCGTATATCCGCCCTCGTTCTGGGACTAGCAGCAGAGTTGCTGGCTCGTATATTCCTGCTTCAGGACGCGAACTCGATCGACGAGGCTCTAGCTTTCACTTTGGACCTGCTTAACGAGAATACCGGCCAACAGAGGGTCACTCTCGAGAGTTTTATCCTCAGCTGTGACGTTCCGTTGCTCACCGAACTTGTCATCGCCATGCATAATAGAGACCCAGGCATACAATCCCTTGTACGTTTTTCTTTCGTTAACCCGGATCCAGTTGCTCAGGCTGCTCAGGTGATCGACGGATTCAGGAGAGTCCAGGTAGCGACCTCTCAGTCCCCTTCCAGGAAAACCCGTCCTCCCAACCAAGAAGTTGCTACCAAGGAATTTGTAGTAGCGAACATGCTTGCGATTATGATGCGCCTTAGCGAATCCCTTCATGATATGTACGGCAAGAAACCTGTCGAGATGAAGCGTCAGATTATCGGGGGAATTGCCCCATTCATCTCCTATGTTGGGAGTGCAATCAGTGGCATTGGGTTACAGGCGAGTACTTCTCCATTGGCATCGAGAAGCCACGTCTAATAGACTCAGACAATGGCTCTCCTACAAGCTATGCTCGGGTTTCCCCCCCTTGTTTCGGCGACCCTCGACACCTGGAAGGTTTTCTTACAAACATTGCAACCATTGGATCTCGGCCTTTATATTGGCGCAACCAGTGCAGCGTTCCTTGCGTCGTGGGAGCAATTCAGTCGGGACGAACGGGCTGTGGCCAAAGAATGCCTCGAGTACATCGTCGTCGAATGCGGCGACAAACTTGGCTCCTACCTCGACGAGATAGCTGACCTGCGGAGGCACCAAGAACTGCAGACAGTCAGTGTCAGGCTATCGGAACTTCGCAGCGAGGAAACGCCAGAAAACCAACTGCGGAGGATACTAAATCGTGTTTCCAACGAGAACTATGCGGTCGCTTGTCAAGCAATGGAGGAGCTCAAGGCTTTCATGTTGTCGAAACACTCCGGATTTATTCACGACCTTGCATCTGGAGATGCCTTCTCCCCTCTTGTTTCGGAGATTGTCTCGAAACTCACGGCCGCGGCAACTCGGGACGACGATAACGCAGAACCCTTGAGGCTACTTGCCTACCATTGCCTTGGAATCTTCGGGGCCGTAGACCCGGACCGCTTCGAACTCCCATCAGGCGACGAAACTGCTGCCCTGTTCAGCAATTTCAACGACGAGAACGACGCCGTGGCATTCGCTCTGTACCTCATATCCGATGTTCTCGTTGGAGTATTCCGTTCCGCGAGCGATCTCAACTACCAGACCCAAGTTGCCTACGTGATACAAGAATTGCTCAAGTTTTGCAAATTCACGCCCAACATTCTTTCCACGGCACCGCCTTCATCCGTAACCCTGAAGGTTCGGCGTCGCTGGGAGATGTTACCGAAACACGTTGTGGAAACGGTCGCACCGTTCCTAGAATCAAAGTATCACAAGAAGAACCAACTCGAGATCAGGGACTCTGGCGTCGTGTACTTTGTTCAACCTACTTACCGAGAGTGGATTCAGCAATGGGCGGCGTATCTCCTCGATAAGGCGGTCGGAACCCACGTTAATGCGATATTCCCGCTGTTCAACTGGATCATCGTCCATAAGGATGCGAGCATCGCCCATCGGTTACTTCCGCATCTGGTCTTGAACCTTATGATATACGGAAAGGAGGAGGACACCGAACTCATCCGTTTGGAGATTTTGACCGTGTTGCAAGACCAGGTCAATCCAGATGGAAAATCGACCAACGACAAACGTTTCCTCAGCACTCAGGTATGACACCTGCCACCGAAGCCCAACAGCTCTCTGACATTCTCCCAGGCAATATTCATGCTTATGGATCACTTAAACAAGTGGGTTCGATTAGTTCGGCAAGAGGCAACCAACAAAAAACCAGATGGTGCGACCAGGCGCGGTAGAACGTATGGTGGCGACGAAATGGAACAACGGTTGCTGCGCGTGGACTCAATCCTATCCAGCATACCTCGCGAACTCGTGGCTCGGGCTGCCCTTCAGTGCAAGGCGTTTTCGCGGTCCCTGATGAGTTTCGAGGGTCAAGTTTTCGACCTAAAAGCTAACGACCCTGCCGAAGCCGAATTACAGCCGTACTACGAGCACCTCCACGAGATATACGCCAACCTTGACGAACCGGACGGGATGGAAGGCGTTTCGACTCTGGTCTTATCGCCGTCGCTGGAACACCAGATTCGGCAACATGAAAGTACGGGCCGGTGGACATCTGCTCAGAGCTGTTGGGAAGTCAAGCTCCAGAGCAACCCGAACAACCTCGACTATCACATCGGACTTCTACGTTGCCTTCGGAACCTGGGACACTATGGTTAGTATCATCACATCGTGGACATCAATGACTTGCCTGACACGGTTATTAGATACTCTCCGTACACACGTCAAGGGCGTGCTCACCCGTAATCCAGAATGGGAGCCAGCCTTGATTAGCTTCCAGGTCGAAAGCGCATGGATGGTTGGTGACTGGCAAGAGGTCCAAACTTGCGTTGACCGGACTGAGAGCGATACCTCCCATACGGTGGTTGCTCGAGTTCTCCTTGCTTACCACAACGGAGAGTCTCCCGCTGCGGCTCTCGCGTCTGCGCGCAAGTTGCTCGGTGCTCCCATAACGGCTGCCGGTGCGCGAGGGTACCGTGGCTGCTACCAATCTGTCTTGGACTTGCACATGCTACAGGAGGTCGACTTGATAAGCTCAATATCCACCGGGCCTCCGCCGCGTCCGTTGCGCGAGCTTTCCGGAGCATTGGCCGCCAGGTTGGAGGCAACTCTTCCCGCCTTTAGGGTCCGCGAACCGATTCTGAGCATGCGGCGGACTGCATTTGGTATCAAGTGAGTAACTGGTACGCAGTGCATGAGTATTGTTGAACGAACGGTCCCCAGCGGTAACCAAGAGGAAGATGACGACAACGTTATCGGGCTCACATGGTTGGATAGCTCAAAGATCGCTAGAAAGGCTGGCCATTGGCAAACAGCGTACAGTGCAATGCTTCAGGCCCAGCGTAGGGCCGCGCCGTATTGGTTTCTGGAGAGCGCAAAGTTGACAAAGGCTACTGGCGAACCACTTCGAGCCCTTCAGGAGCTCGAGCATGCGCTCAGTTCCTCCCCGCAGGTCGATGATCAGGAGAACCCTCAGTCAAAGGCCAAGGTAGACACATCCATCGTGCATCATTCGTCCTGCTCACAACCCCTCAGGCGCTCGTGACTCGTGCCCGTTGGATGAGTGACTCAGAGCGGTATCAGCCCGCCGAGGTTCTGGAGGCGTTCCGAGATGGAGCAGAAATGCTCACAATGTAGGGAGAAAAAGTACTTCCATATTTACCCAACTGACGGCTTGCAGGTGGGAGAGCGGTCACTTCCACCTTGGTCACTTCCAAGATGAGTGCTTCAAAATGCTACCACAGGGTGATTCGCGCGCAAGGTGGGTGAACCCCTCGTCATCAGTTGCCTTTTTTAAGCCGTAGAAACAGAGGCTCTCGGATGAACCTGAATACGATCCGATACTACTCAAAGGCAATCAAGGCTGGATCGAAATACGTGTATCAAACTGTGCCACGCCTCTTGACCCTGTGGTTGGATCTTGGGGAAGATGACCCGGAGCTAAGGATGGAGTTCAATCTGAAGATAAGCATGGAGGTCGCAAAAGCCATTGAAACGATCCCCACATACAAGGTTTGTTTTTCCCCCTCTCGGCCTCGTTACAGTCGCTCTTACACCCTGCAGTGGTTCCCGGCCTTTCCTCAGATTGCCTCACGTGTCGGCCATAAGAGTAACGAGGTTTACAACCTTCTTGCAAACTTGATTTCCCGTATAATCGGGGAATACCCGAAGCAAGCACTCTGGTTGTTCATATCCGTGGTCAAGTCTACGAAATCTACCCGATCGACACGAGGTAAGAAACTCTTAGAAAGGTTAAGGGTGAGTTCAGTTTCTGCGATCTTCCCGATACGAGCTGCTCATCCGGTTAAACCTAAAAGTCGGACCCACGGTATAGGGACACTGACGTTCCTGGTCTCATAAACGACTCACTGACAATGACGAACGAGCTTCTCGCTTTATGTGACTACCCCATCAAGGACGACAGGAAGACTCTGAATATGCAGAAAAACTTCCCAAACCTCTTCAAGCTTGCACCTTCCAGGGTGATCATCCCCCTCCAGGAATCGTTAATAGCCAACTTCCCACCTACTTCCTCATCCGAATCGACCCATCAGCCTTTCCCGATCGATGCTCCTACCTTCGAATGTTCGTCAACTTTCTTTTTGTTTTCCGGATTTTGTGCCTAACTTTTGACAGTTCTCTATGACGAAATCGAGATAATGCGCTCTTTGGCGAAGCCAAGGAAAATCAGCATCAGAGGCAGCGACGGCCAGTCGTATGTCTTCCTAGGAAAACCAAAAGATGATTTGCGGAAGGACGCCCGTTTGATGGACTTCAACGGAATTATAAACAAACTGTTGAAAGCCAATTCTGAATCTCGTAGACGGAAACTCTGTGAGGTTCTCTCCACGCAATGCGCAGCGGGGCCACTAACGGCTGCTGTAGACATCCGCACATACGGCGTCGTCACCCTGAACGAGGAGTGTGGGTTCATCCAGTGGGTGTCTTACACCGTCCCCGTGCGTAACCTGCTTGTGAAAATGTACGAACATCGGGGCATCCCCGGTGGGTGGGTGAGTCGCGGTTCTGGATTTATATCGGATGGTAGGTTCAAAGGCTTCTCAGACCACAGAATTAGCGCATGAATTCGCCCGGATAAAGGGGATCGAAGCCCCGAAAGAGGTTGCGGAAATCTTCAAAACATGTATACTTAAACAGTCTGTACGCCTCTACTCCCTCGCTTGATACTGAAGGTGAACCGTGGTGTAGGTTCCCGCCTCTTTTCCACAACTGGTTCCTGGAGACCTTTCCCGAACCTTCAGTTTGGCTGTCAAGTCGCTTGGCCTACAGTCGAACCGCGGCGGTAATGTCTATCATCGGATTCATCCTTGGGTACGGTAGTAACCACCCTTCTCGAAATTCATCACATTGACCCTGGCTATAGTCTCGGCGATCGCCATCTTGAGAATATCCTCATGGACTCACACACTGGGGACGTTGTACACGTTGACTTCAACTGTCTTTTCGAAAAGGTATGCCTTCTTAACGCCTCGAGACATGGCGACCCTTGACATGATGTAGGGGAAAACGTTGGAAACGCCTGAACGTGTCCCTTTCAGGCTTACCCAAAACATGGTTGACGCACTTGGTGTGACAGGACCCGAAGGTGGGCTCCGTGCCGTCCAATTTGATTGTAATCACGTATTTTCAGGCCTTTTCCGCATTGCTTGCGAGATCACACTGCAGATCTTGCGCACAAATAAAGACTGCCTCATGAGCGTCTTGGATGCTTTTATTCACGATCCACTGATGGAATGGGAGGATGAAAAAAGGAGATTGGTGCGAGCCGTTTATGACTTGGCCGGGGCACGGATCGCTGATCAATTGTACAGGACAGAAAATCGAGACAAGGCAACAATAACAACGTGAAAGCTTTGACTGATCTCAAGGTGTTGGCAAAGAATGCCCTAGATCCAATCGGAAGGAAGCTGAGAGGAATTTATGCCTCAAATGGGAAAGGGAATTTGAAGGAAATATCGACAAGCAACTTGGTGCAGATGGTCATCCAGGAAGCTACGGACCCCGCGAATCTGGTATGCCAACTAGGTTATGTCTACATGCACCCATCTTCTAATACTTCGAGGTCACAGGGGAGGATGTACCCTGGTTGGGCGCCGCACCTATGACCTTCTAGGTGGTTTACGTGGAGCTGAAAGGCATCAGCAACTCGTGGAAAATCGTATACTGTAATATCATGGTCTACGAAAGTGGTAGACCCAGATATTCAATTATAACGCGTTATAATAGTTATAATCCTGGGCATCAAAAGTGACTTATAACCCATTATAAGCCCATATAATTCGTTCCAAGCCCTTGTTTGGGAAGCGGCTTGATCACCAGGTGCTGCAAGGCTATAACAGACTTTCCACGATTTGCTGATGACTCAAGTCCAGAATGGTCCTTTTCCCACATTCCAGGAAGCCGTTCTTGCCGATCGCATCAAAATCTCGCAATATCCTCCTGAACCCGGAATCTGAATTTTGGGTCTCGGACTTCACCCCAATATGCGAGATAATGTTAAATATTGTAGGTCGCCCCGATAATAGACGACATTGGGCAATATGGGGTTGTGGCGTCGTCAACACTGGGTGACTGTCCGTAAGACTAGGTAAAACCAGATATAATTTGGCCGGCAGGCTGAGTTTCGGTTATGATTCCAGATGCGCGGTTTGGACTCCCCAGCTTTTGGCGGGAGACAAGCGAGTGTAAACAAATAAGCTGTAGGGCCAGTAAGCAGCAGTGCCCACAACCGGTCAGTAACACCCGCTCGCCTTCCGCCTCTTCGTCTCGCCCGCCCACATTCCAGATCCGCGTTCCGGACCTCCGAAGCAATCTCCGGGTCTTCTGCTTCGCTTCCTCTACCTCCAGCTCACTCCCAAATCATCTTCCACTTCAACAGCATGAGGCGGGCAACTTCAGGAAAATCCAGAGTCCGATTGTGTACTACCGATGCGCTTCGATCACTTACAGTTGGCTCTACGCGCTTCCAAGCGATTCTGGACGATTCCATGCGCTTCCGTTAAACCTCCTGGTTCATGGAAGCGCATCGGTATGCTCCTTCAAGATTTTGTTCAATGTACAATCAAATCGATTACTACTCATTCCAAGAACGAGCGCAGTCCGCCTCATCCGAATCGAGTGTATGCGAGGCAAGCCGGTGAGGAAGAAGGCATTTGGTCGTGATTCCACGAGCCTCGACGTGCTTGGAGATAACTGTCAATACCGGAAGCGCTTCCAAGCGCTTCCGATCTGACTGTCAAAACCTCGTAGGACAGCCAAGTCACTCAAGGAAGTCGCCATGGAACACATCACGTTCTCACGAAGCCATTCTTGCGCCAATTTGGAGCTCCCAACGAGGATCACACAGATAAACGTGAGCGTTTCACCAACAGGAGGAGGTAGGACCTCGGCAAGTTCGTCCGGCTGTTGTGGATATATTGTCGTATAACCCTTTAGACCACGCTGTGCTATGGGGGAAGTTAAATTTGAATCGCTTTCCTGCGACTTGACAATCCATGACTTCGCTCGCGCCCGCGCAATCATACACACTTCTATCATCATAGTAAGATCTGCCAGCAGCTCTGGGGCTGGACCCACGAAAAGCTTAAGTATACCAGACTTTCCACGACTTGCTGGTGGCCCCGCCCGTGGGATTCGTTCGCCCATCCGCTAATCATCCTGGGCGTCGTCCACAGATGTCTAAAGTTTGTGCGAACGCCATCACCCCAGTAGTCCACGTCGCAATCTTGTGGCATTCAGGGAACCGTGGAGGCGGACCAGGATGGTGAATTTCGCATCTCGGACTTCTGGAGATCCCCTGTTCTCCCTCCCAAGTGATCGGATCAATAACGAATACACAACCTTCGTTCATTTATGATGCTCCGGAACCCATGCTGTCTAAGGCTTCTGGGACGGGAATCGCCAACGCAAATGACATGCACGCGTTCGGCGTGGTTGCTTAGGAGGAGGTAGTAAGCTTTCCCTTGGTTCAGATCTTTCGATCATGTCCCACACTTCGTCCGAGAGCTCAGGATGGTCGGGTTGAGGCAACCGAACAGGCGCAGGGTCTGCTGTCGCAATGCAGCCACCCATCTGCTGATCGCAATGGGGATTCGCCCGAAAATAACTATAGTGTACCTTGAGTGAAAGATGCCTGGAGGTGGACCCATTTCGTCGGTCGACAGTTATCAAAACCTCCGCTATTCTGGAGGCGGGGCCTGTGTATGTCAACTAGGGAACCCCCTTCGAATGCGTGGGGTGACTCAGTCAAAATTTCACAGCGATAATACGGTTTACCTGCGAGGGGGCCGCTCCAGCCACCCGCCGGTGGTGGATCGAACGTTCGCTGACCGAGGTGGGCGGGCCTTCTATCCCCGTATGAGACTCCTGGACCCCGATAAGCTCGAGTGAGGATTCCCAGAGGAGTACATACCAGGGGATCAGGACTTCAAATTTAGTCACCTATACCCCTACTTTTTGATCGTATTGCGGCACCACGGTATGACTCGGTGCGAGAGCCAATTCCCCCGCCGAATCGCTCGCAAAAACTTGCCAGCACACGACCCCATGGATTGCAGGTTGCTGGTGGCCTTTCCAGGCTGAAAGGCGAATAGGAGGACTCGATTTGTCAACCACTCAGGTTGGTGCGCGCGCCCCTGTGGCAGCCACTGTAAAAACAATTCAGATCGTGCCACCAATCCCCCCCTGAGACGTCAAAAACTTGACTCTTACTCCCATCATGTCAGAAGAGGATGAAACGGCTCTCCTTATCCGTCGATTGCTTGAACATTTCGCTGCCTGTGGGAGTGCCGAGAATGAGAAGGTAGGTACGACTCCAGGTCGGTGGTAGCCACCCTTCTTACCTTTCCATTCAGAGCGGTCCATTCCTTGACAAAACCTACCGTGATCTACGAATATTGAACATTATCGAGGCTGGGCTCCTTTGACTGAGGTGGGGAGGAGCACTTGGGGGGTGGGTGCAGAAGGCTGAGGCTGTCGGCAGGGATGATGTCCGGTCTTCGGCTATCCTATATGATCGCCTGGAATACCTGCAGACGCTCGCCCCCAAGCCTGTGGGTCGCTGTTGCTCGATCGCAGGAGACTGATCTCATGTTGGGGATATCAGGGTATAGTGGCAACCCATGCCTGGACAGAAGCTTTGTTTTCCCGTGCGTACGGAATAGTGCTGCCAAGTCAAACGACGGCGTTCAGTATGGAACGATCTGTTCTACTTCCTACGATCGAACCTTCAATTCCAACGACATTTCGTGGCATTATCGACCACGTTACCTCAATAGCGGACGGATCTGCTGAAGGTAAATCTCTCATCTGATGGTTCTCGTCTGGCTAACTATCCCAGACACGCACGCGTTTTTCTCTGGTTTGACCATTGAACAAGCACGGTCAACCATATTATCTGGCCTCGTGGTGGCAGAAACCGAGTTGCCTTCTGTGGTCCTAGAGGAACATGTCCCTCAATTGGCCATTGAGATGCATGGCTATGCCAAGGCCCTCGCGTTAGTTCCTTCCCTGTCTATTTGGTTTGTGCCCCTTAAATGACCACTCTGCTATAGGAGGAATGTCATCTGTGGGACTCTCACAATAGGGGACGTGTGGATATTTGTTATCCTCGTCATGGACCCTGATGGTGGCGGAGCAAAGTATTGGCAATCTGAAAAATTTGGCATCTTTTCCAAAAAGTTTCTCCAAGACCCAGTAATCACACCTCCAGTGCCCGATGCCATTGCCGGTCTTCTGGCACATTGGGTAAGTCTTTCCTCCGTTGTCGGCTTTACCTCAGCAACGGTTTTGCTGACTTACAGTTATGGCACTAGCTAAATCACAGCTTCCAATGTGTTGAGAATGACGATGGTTGGTTCGAGGCCAGGCTAATTCCAAGGTACTGACTACGTCCGGGGATTCCAAGCTCTACGCGGGAGCTACGCAATATCGAGCCCATCGTTGTGTATCACCTCGATGTATCCAGTGTAAATGATGAGTCCGGATGTGGGACTCGTGTCATCTCCACAAATCGCAGAACCGCACACGTGAATGACTGGACGACCGACGAGCGCGACCATAGGATACAGGGAACAAATCTAGGGAACGTCCGTGCCAGAGCGTTAGGGGCGCCGATGGCTTCGATACGACAGTACATCCGTCCACCATCTCCCAGTCTTTGTTCTCGGCAACGTAAGGTCAGAGGAGCAGTTTCAAGCAGCAAAAGTGAGAGGAAGGCGGATAGCACAGATCGCTCGTCTATGCGGTCGACGAGCCAGTGGTATGTAGCATCAGGAAAAATAGGCGTAGCGACTATTACAAGATACTGCAAAATCACCCATTGCCACGCCGTCGTGTTACCTTGCCTGCACCCGGCTCTTGTATCGGTAACCCCCGTTGTATCCCATACGCAATGCACAAGTCGCATCATAATACGGAACCTATCTATCCCAATCTTCCAGAGCGAACGACAGGACGCCAAACGTTGACGATTCTGGTCCACCCTTGCCTTCCAGATTCTCAACCCCTCGGCGAATGAATCTGATGAGCCCATCAAGTTCGCTCGACATCTTTTCCACCCTCGTGAACGCATCTTCCTCTGCGAACGAGACGGTGGCGTCCCCAACGAAAGAAGGTGGTTCCATACCATATCCCTCGTCACCGTCGCCTTCCCATTGGTCTGAGTCGCTGCTTTCCATATCAGAATCGCCATGGCTCCCTTCAAGGCCTTGCTTGTTGCGGGAGAACTCGATTGCGTTCTTGCGTAACCGACGAAGTCGTTTACTCCTGTGTCTCCTGACGCGTAGAGAAACTGATACGTCGCGACTTCGAGAAACGCTATCTTGGGGTGATTCGCCCTTGAAGGTCGCGAAACATTCGGTAAAGTAAAGGGAGATGTCGAGGATCGAAAGGATGGAGCGGTGTATTGAAGCGGCCTAGCCAGAGCGAGTCCTTTAGTCAGGAATCGACGCTGGTGAGTCGAGTTCACCCTACCTTCTGTTGCAGAAAGCACCTGGTTTTGATCGATTCGATACTTTATCGAGTTGAGGAACTGCTAGTTCCAGAAGCTAAAAAAAATGGACTTACTGCTCGCTATGTAGTTTGATAATTTCGTCGAGTGATTTGACTTCCTGAAGGCGCTTATGGAACTTCCGGACTTCAATTTGGATGACCTGTGAGAGTCGGCAAGCCGTTACGCCGTCGTTACCAAAAGGGATGGTCATAGACGCACGTAGGTTGAGACATAGTCAAGCAGAGTGCTGTATCAGGAAAAATGCGTAAGTCAACGTAGTGGGATAGTGGCCGTATCCCTCACTTAACAAACCAAGACAGCTTATTCCGGAGTGCGTAGAAAGCTTTCATCTCCGCCTGTTGGTGAGCATCCCCAGGCCAGAGCCCTGACCCACGTAAGACTGTATTCTCCAAGAGGCTCCTCGCTCGTTTGATTTGCGTCAACCAAACGAAGATCGAGGAATACGACTGAATCGCCTTTGGACCACAGATGTAGGTCAACGGGAACGGGACAGCGTATTCCACAAATAACGGATCCAGCCCTCTCACGCTCCCGATCGACGCTTTATCCGGACTATCCTGATACGAGAGCCGAATGAGTGAGGGATCTATCCATCTGTGATAACTCATCTCCACGACGTCTCTGAACGCGCTGTTGAGGAAATGAAAGTCGAACCAAGCCTGTTGCGAATCCATCTTTGCAAAGAGGGAGTCGAGGAAATGGTTCATTACATCTCCCCGCCTCATAAAGTAACAGTCCTCCATCACGTTTAGGTGGTACTCGAGCTCGCAATCTTCTCGCAGGACCTTCGTGAGTACCTGTTGCGCGGAGACGTAACGATGGTGGAGATCCTCATGGACGATCCTCGAGAGGACTTCTGCCGAAGTTGGGAGCACAATCTTCTCCTCGTCCTGCCCACTGGAGGAGACGGATTCTCGGATAACTGCCTCGAACCGCTTCCAACCGACACTAGTAGCCGCAAGGGCTGAGTCCGTATCGCCAGGGTCTTCTGGTACAATGTCCCCACCGAGAGCCCTCGACAGCCCGACCGCCTTCCCCGTACTCAATACTTCCTGTGCTACGTGTTCGATGAACACAGGAAGCACCTGTGAGGCACCACTTCCGTCGCTCCTCAAAGTGCAACCCTCCGCCCAGAAGTCCGGGTCCAACAATGGCATTTCGTTGTCCTCGATGAAGAACTCGTCGTCTATGCCTCCTTGGCCGTTTCCTCCATCATCTTCGGGCGCTACGGGAGCTCCGAGGCTTGACAAATCGTGGATTGGCATCCCGTCCCTGATCCACACCCCAATCATCGACCAAATAGGCTCGACGCTTTTGGAGAATACCCTCATCAGTGTCGCCGAAACAGTGGTCTCTCCCATCAAGTCTTGCTGACGAAGCCCATACAGAAGGGAGTTCAGGAGATAAGTAGTGATGGCCGCAGGGGGGACGTTGTTCTGGACCTCGGTTAAGTCCCATATCGGCGTGGCAGACGGATCATTGACGGTCGACTTGGCGAAGTGAACCTGGTATTTTCTGGAGGCGGACGCCTGTTGGGTGACATCCTCCAGGATCCTCTTTAGCGTGTCAAACGTAGACCCAAACTCATCTCGAACAGAAATTTCCAGGCTGAGCAAACTGACGACCAACGGTTGTTTCGCCTTTCCGGAAGGTCCCTGAGCATAACAGATGTCCTCTTCTCTTGCGGAGCACCAAGCGTCGAATCTCCGCACTTCGAAATCTACGGCCTCGGCAAACGCTTCGAGAGTCCTGGAGTTCCTCCTCCGAAAGTTGAGGATATAGGAGATTTTATCACCCCCGTCGCTCCTCGGCTGTTCCGTAGCTTTCGTAAACACGGTAGAGACAAATCGACGGAGATGTTGGAGAGTGGTCGCCAGATGTGCAAAGGCGGAGATGATCGAGTGCTGGGAGTCAGGGGTCAAGTGCATGAGTCTCGGAGATTTTGAAGGCTACGTGTCGATGGTTAGTTAAGCATACAGAAGCTAGAGCAAGAGGTGGCTCCAGTACCTGATACGAATACAGGTGTTCGCCAGAATCCACCCAGGTGAACATAAGGGTCTCGAAGTTTTGAAGACCCATGAGCACTTCGCGAACAGCATAATGCTCAGGAATGTATTTCTGTGACAATCGTAAGCACAATACCCAACAAAGACCGGAAGCGCTGTACCTCGTGTGCAGCTGCCCCAAAAATACCCAAAGAGGAGCCTTTTTGTACCCTATCAAGTGACGGGGCGAGGGTCGAGTGATCCCTGATGTTGAAGGGGCGGTCGAGATCGGCCTGTATGCGCCATTCCGGTTTCCAATACTGCCTCGCTTGTAATTCCTCGAATGCTTTACGGTGTTTGTAGAACTCTGGAACATCCTCCAGAACGTCATCGTCATCGTCTCTCCCTCCCTCGATCCTCAGCGGGCTATCGTTCTCTTCGAGCTGCATTGAGGTCACAGAGCCCGCGAGTGAAAGAGAATCCGAGCCGTCATCACGGTTGATGTCATCCATATCATCGTCCCAAGGGGATAGAGAAGGGCTGCTTCCGCCCGATTCAACTTCCCATCCCTCTACAGTTGAGCCAGGTGGCAAACCGTAGACCCCTTCCCAGTGTTGTCCGTGGAAAGGTTCATCGGCAAGGATCTCTTTCCAGGTCAACGGGCCAGGAAGTTTCGGGGGGTTATAAACGCGTTGAAGGTATGATTCGGCGAGCTCGTGTGTCGACTGTTCCGGCGGAAGTGATAGGGTGGCCTGTGGTGAGAGAGTCATTGACAGCCAACAACAAACCGACAGAGAAGCGTACCAAAAACTGCAGGTGGTCAGGAAGACGAGATGTCTGTCGGAGACATGAGCTGAATCTCGGCTCGCGCGATCTTCACTAAGAGGTGAACCTACCTTGATTTCCGCATCTAGATCGACGCTCTCGACACGTCCCTTGAGTCGTTTGTAAGCTGTGTCAATCGCAGAAGCGAGGTCATCATGAGAACGGATTTTGGCCTTTTCCACTAATCTACGACATTAGCCGACCGTGCATACCACAACAAACACAAGCGGATAAGGAGAATCAGGGTGGACTGAAACATGAACGCACCCTGCAAAATGAGTATCCGCATTGCTCATATCCCAACCTACCCCCACTACTCCGCTGATTCCAAGCATCCCCAATTCCAAGTGCTTATTGGCGTAATCGCATGCGATCTTATAGTTTTCTGGATCACTCTCGTTCGTGATGCCCGTTATGTGAGCGACAAGGGTATGAATCAAGCCCGAGACTTTAGAGGATATCTGCGAATGGGCAGAAGCATGATGCGATTGTCGACTCGGTGGTCTTTGAGAATGGCGTGAAGCTGGCCGTTGGGATGGCCGGGATATCGACCTTGAGTGTCCCAAGGACGAGGACGGTCGGAGTGTCGAGGCGGTCGAGACTCTCGACAGCGGTCGGTTGGACAAGCTAGATTGGGGTCTATCGATATTTGACGGGGTCGAGGTCGACCGTTGGATCTGCATCGCGTCGACAACGCAGGGTGCGACGGGGTTGGCGAAGATCGAGCACGACGCGCCTGTGGCTTTCGATTCCAACTGTCAACCTCCACCATGGCCGGTCGCGTCACGACCCGAACGCTCAGAACCGCTCTGTCTCTCACCAGGCAGAGTAGGCTTTCTCCATCCCTCTCCAGGAGCATGGTATACGTCGCCCCTGACTCGGCTTCCAAGCCGGAGCCTAAAAAGTCAGCTACAGCTGCTGACCTGACCGCTGAAGATTTAGACCAACCTCTCTCCCGTAGAAACACGAGCACTACGAACAATGGCAACGGAAACGGAAACGGAAACGGAAACGGAAACAACGCCGTAACTAGCAACAATGGCCACTCATGGGTAGATGTCAGTGGAGACGGTTCACCGACCGATTGGTCGCGGAGCTTCCACGGTCTATCTTCACAACCCTTCGACAAGGAGATATCTAATATCCTCTTGACCCCGGTGGATCCCATAGACATTGAGATCAAACCAGGTACGTTCCTTTTTGCCAACCCCGTGCTGAGGTCCAACCCTGAAATACCACACAGACGGCCTAATCTACCTTCCCGAAATCAAATACCGCCGCATTCTCAACAAGGCTTTCGGCCCTGGTGGGTGGGGCCTTGCCCCTCGTAGCGAGACAAACGTTGGACCAAGGGTGGTCAGCAGGGAGTATGCGCTTGTATGCCTTGGCAGGTACCCACTAAAACCCCCTTGTCGATTTGTCACATGCTGAAGTTTTGGTGGGTAATCTCTAGGCTGGTAGCAGTCGCGAGGGGTGAACAAGAGTACTTCGACCCCTCTGGAATCCCAACCGCCACCGAAGCCTGCAAGAGCAATGCGCTGATGAGGTGCTGTAAGGATCTTGGCATTGCGAGTGAACTCTGGTATGTCGGTTAAGCGTGGCTGCGCCTCAGTGTGGTGACCTAGCCGCTCTCAGGGATCCGCGATTCATCCGCGAGTTCAAAGCCGCCAACTGCGTCGAGCTATTCGCTGAAAATGTCACAACTAAGAAAAAGTGCGTGATTCCCCGTCCTTGATTCTCCGTAATGCTGATTTGTGTATTAGGAAGAAGTTGTGGCGAAGGAAAGACCAGCCCAAGTTGGAATATCCCTGGAAGGAGTGATTTACAGAGCCTGTCTGTCTATCTCTATACTATCTCCACATCACACGGTTTGCCCGTTGTGTATTTCAGTCACGGTAGACCTGATGGTTAATGAATGCTACTGCCCATCTCAAGAGTGTTGTTGAGTCGTAAGCTTGGAGGTCCACACGGATTTTTGTGCCCCCGACATGCAGGCAGAAAGCTCACCAACGAACACTGGCGCGTATATTTTATTGCGTCACTGCCAAGAAAACATAAAAAACCCCCATCTCTATACTACCACAAGAACAGACCGGAGCGGAAGGAAATACGATACATACTAGTACAGTAATTCAGCAGAAAACTGATAGCATACATAGTAAACCGATGAAGGAGGCCCACAAAGAAACATCCTGGAAAAATAAAATAAAAAAGGTGCGAAGATCAAGCAAGGTTAGGAGATTAGTTCTTGCCGCGTCTCTTCTTGGCCTTCGAAGGGGACGGGGTGTTCGTAGAGCTTGCGGTAGCTGCGTTGTTAGTGGCAGCGACGGTGGCGGGCTGAGCGGGGGTGGAAGCGGGCTGTGGCTTCCTAATGTGCTGGGGCAGGGGTTTTTTCGGCCGTGGGTCCACTTTTTTGGACATACCCCTGTGCAGGAACTGCACCAGGAATGTTCCAACAGTTCCGGTGGCGATAATTAGGATAATACGGGGAACCCTGGTCGTCTGGCCGTAGATGAGGCTGAAGAACTGGGCCAAGTAATCCAAAATCCATTCACTGATCGAGAAAAAAGATGACGTCAGGTGTTAAGCGCGCAGCAGAACGAAGGAGGGGAGGCGTACTTGCTGCCACCGGGAGCAAAAGAGCTGTTCCACGGCTGATGATCGGTGTAGGCCTTATCCTTGAGCCAGTTCCTCATGGCGTCGACATCAAGGCGGACTTGATTCGGGTTGAGGAACCGGAGGGTCTGGCCGCGATCGGCCAAAACCACGAGCTTGGGGGCTCTGCAAGGAGTGTGTTAGGACTCGTGTGGCACACGTGAAGGGTGAAAGACCTACTGCCAGACTCCCCACTTGGTGGTCAAGGCGGTGACGTTGATATAATCGATACGCCCCCACTTGACATGAGGTAAATCGTTCTCCTTGACGGAAACATCGTAGGCCTCGTCGAACTTTTCGTCAAACATCTGCGAGAGACCCCTCGGCTGGTCGGCTTGAATGGTACTGGCAGGGTCGGAGCATTGTCAGAATTCTCGTCACGCCGAGACAAGGAAGTACACTCACACGATCAGGAACCAGACGCGTTCCCTCTCCTCCTCTTCGTTGGAGAAGGTCTCGTTGACGATTACGCTCTGGTAGTTATCGTCTGTAATCAAGGGGATTCTCTTATCCCACATGTTCGCCTTCCTGCGTTCCGCTTCCTCCCTAGCCGCGGTATAGTTGAGCCCGACCTTTAGAAGGGCATTCCCAATCGGCCCTTCGGTGAGAAGTTTAGACCACTGGAAGGGAGTCTCTGCTGGAGGTGCCGCTCCGGTATCTGGAGGAGGTGGAGGGCGTCCTTCGGGGTGGTCACCGGGAGCCCACTCGCGGGTATCTGCCTCCTCCCGAACAACCTTCTGACCCGGCTGCCAGCCTGCGGAGTAGTACTGGGCATAAACAGAGGCAGAGAAGGAGAAGAACGTGAGTAAGAGGATGAGGGGGGAGGGGAGCTTCATGGTGGTCAAGGGGAGGGTTGTGGATGATCAGCGTCACACATTTTCAGTCGGTCTTGTCCTCAAGCTCCACGTGCACCAAACCGACCCCATCATCATCCGGTAAACAGCCGACGTGCACAGCCGGATTTCTTTGCATTCACATCATGTCCTCGCTGGCGCCCCTCTTTCTGACAGCCTCGTTGGCAGCCTCACGCGCTTTTGCTGCCCCCCCGGATCGTCAGTCTCCGCTGGATTCCCAATTACCTTTGACAAACTGACAATGGATCTGGACAGTGCCATCTGCCGCCTCGTTCTACGTTCCCACTCTTCCGGGACTGGTCCAAGATGAAGAGAACCCATTACGCATATTTTCCGGTCACATCCCGTCAGACCCAGACGCGGCAGTACTACCACCAACCACAGTGTATGCTCACACATTCTTCTTCATGATCAAGGCTCGGCGGAGAGCAGACAAAGAACGCATCTTGTTCTGGTTTAATGTACGTTCGTTGTGCTCCTGGGTTCATTCCGTCGCTGATTGTCGAGCTTACGTTGCAGGGCGGCCCTGGGTGCTCATCCTTTGATGGGCTTATGTTAGAGTCCGGGCCTCTGAGGATGAAAGGTGGTGTATTACGGGTTACCGAAGGTGGTTGGGATGAATATGCAACTCTCGTCTTCGGTATGTTCCCCCAGCGGAAGTCATCCAGAATTTATCCTTATCGTACGCAGTCGACCAGCCACCAGGCACTGGATATTCGTATACGAGCACGAACGCATTCGTTCACGAGCTGACCGAGGTAAAGCGACGCTGCTGCCGTTGCCTCGTTTCATGTACTGAGCCATCCTTGAGGCCGCCCGTCAACACATCGAATTCTTGCGCAATTTCTACAAGATTTTCCCAGAATACCAGGAGGTCGACGTGAGTTACTTTCAGCAGGCGCTTTTTGGCGGCGGCTGACCGGAGTCCCCCATCCAAAGACGTACCTCGGAGGGGAGAGCTATGCCGGACAATATATCCCTTACTTTGGTAGGCTGTCAGTGATAGGCCTCCCAGGTGTACTCAAACAGGTGTTTGTAGCTCATTCGATGCTCGAAGCTGGTCTTCCGCGAACTCTCAAGGGTCTCGCAATTGGAAACGGCTGGATTGATGCACGCCGACAGTACCCTACCTACCTTGACTATGGCCTCAAGCATGGGCTGGTGGAACCTGGGTCTGATGTACGATAAACTCTTGTTCCCCTCCACGTACTGATGGTGATACCTTACCCTCAGCATCACAAAAAGGCCCAGTCTAAGGTGGACACTTGTAACGCGGAACTTGAAAAAATTACCGGCAAGGAACCCATAAAAGTGGCAGAATGCGAAGAGGTTATAGGAGTGGTGGCTGAGTCGAGGGATAAAATGTGAGCGGAATCCGCTGAGTACGGAGAAGTGCCTAATCCTCCTTTAGTGTTGATGGTGATATCACGGAATGTGTCAACGTCTACGACATCCGGTTGGATGATACACATCCTGCCTGTGGCACGAATTGGCCGTACGAATTGCGCAATATTACCACATACCTCCAGGTGCGGCCCAAGACTGACATACTGAAATGCACGAAGTTCAAGCTCCACTTGTAGAGAAAGGACGTTACGGCAGCTCTCCATGCAACGGGGAAATCCACTGGCTGGATAGAATGCAACCATGCTGTCCACAAGGCATTCAACCACCAGAAGTCGGAGTCTGGTGTGGCATTGTTGCCAAAAATTCTTGAAAAGCTACCGATACTCTTGTTCGCTGGCGACCAAGACCTGATCTGCAACTACGTTGGGATCGAGGCACTGATTTCTGCCCTGACGTGGAACGGCGGAAAAGGATTGGGGACGGTTCAGACACAATCCTGGAACGTTAATGGTGCTCCTGCTGGGACGTGGGTAACATCAAGGAATTTGACATACGTCAAGGTGTGGAACCCTCCTACCATGGCCTCAGTTGCCTATGAGACTGAAGGATGGCTCCGGCCGCGCAGATCTTTAACGCATCACACATGGTACCTTACGATGCCCCACATGTCGCGCACGACATGATTCTTCGGTTCATGGGGGTTAATTTCTCTGCCATCGCCGATGGTTCGGCGAGGATACCGAGTAGCGTCGGGGACGACGTGAAACCGGTCTTTGTGCCACAGAATGAACCAACCCTACCCCCTGCCGGCACAGTACAAACCCCGGAGCAAGATAAGGCGATGTGGGAAGGTAATCTGTGGCCACTTTGAACCTAACTATCGAAATACTAACGGCTCCACCAGCGTACTACAATGCCGGTTCAGCTGCGCTCGTTCTTCTATTGGTTTTACTGGCGATTGGCGCCTTCTTCTGGTGTCGGATCCGTTCACGGCGGCACGTGTCACAGGTCCGCCTGGAAGAGGAAAGTATACCATTGCACTCCAGCATGGGCGACGAGGGTTTCAGGCAGAGGGCTGGGAAGGGTAAGGAGAGGGCGCTTGGGAACGCAAGCGAGAGGGAAGAAATGTTTGCGGTTGTTGACAGTGACGATGAGGAGTTCAAGAGTCCCGCCGTTGCCCGGTAGTTTGCGGTGACCTTACTCGCTCTCCGACGCCGGGCACCCGTGAGGGGTTTTTTTTGTTGTAACTTATGCGCATGCTTAGATCCAGGCAATTTTACCGAGCATATGGTCACGATACAACATACACTAGAGGATGAGCCCTGTTCGTAACGAAGGTAGAAATGTGTGCGTTATGGTTTCACCAAACCGTCAAAGGCAGACTGCCGATTTACGGAAAGTACAGGAATATAACGCCACGTACCCTCACTCCCCAAAGTCAACCGACACGGAAGTACCAGTCAAGCGAATCAACACCGAAGTGGACTCAGCCCTCCCTTTGTGTAATACCCCGTGCTATGCGGCCGACCCAGAGAGCAGAAGGGTACTTGGTCTGGTGAGCATCCTCTCCAGAGAAGAGGACACCTTCGCTCCCTCAACCTGAATGACGGCATCTCAGTCGCGTACGCCGTGAAAGCGCAGGACTGCACCCGATTCCAGCTTTGGGAGTTCGGGCGGGACGGTTCGAAGAGGTTGAGTCGGACACCTTGAGAGAAAGAAAAGAAAATTGCGATCGCGTGTGTGCTTTTATAGCACACGCGGATTTGATCGGAGCTCGAATCCTTCCGTTCGGCTCTTGTTGCCTGCCACTTTAACTTATCGGTATTCGTCTGGATTGAGAGTTCCGTTGCTCGTCGGTCATCCAGGCAGACATCATGCTGCACGCTCGTTTGTCGACGCGACCTACGAGTTTTCGCAAGTCGAATATCACGGCCACCTCCGAACACTCACCCCTGCTCGACGATGACAATTCGAATTATACTGCAAACTTGCACGATTGCGTTCTCGCCTTGGGAGATTGCGGTAAGCAGGTCGGTAGACCCAGGATCTTTACAAGGAAACCCGAGGGTGGCGTTTATGATTGACCTCCCCAGGCTACACGAGCCAAAGAGATCCTACACGATGGATGTACCGACCTTCCTCGGATTCAGCGGGTAGTCCACCACGAAAAAGTAAGCCAGAAGTCCATTCCGAGTTTCGTATCTAAAGATCCATGCGCCTAGTACTTTACGCTCGTTTCCGAAACTACGGTCCGGGAATACAAGTCCGATCTTAGGGAAGTCATCGAACCTCAAGTAAACGAACTCATCGAACGCGCCGAAAAGGGACTACGTGTCTTGGAAAGGCGTGAAGCGTCCCTGAGAGCGAGAGTGTGTTGTATTTGTGGTGCATACATTGTGCGAACGAGTTGCTAAAATCCGTTTTTCCTGTGCTCAAGGCAGACACAATATCATCCCGGCCAGCTTCCAGGCTCGGCGGCGTAAACACCACTGGGATGAACAAGCTTGAAGCCAGGAAGATGCAGATGCTCACAAACCAAAGGAAGGAATTGGAAGAGGAGTTGCTCGTGCTCGAGGATGAAATTCTCAACGCGGTACAGAAGAATATCGACAGGAATTCCTTCCGTGACTGACAGGAGCCGTAGGAAAGGAAACCTCTCCCGAAAATCCGGAAGTAAGAGGTTCAAGGCTGGGACTACGACAAAGAGTGGCTGGCGGGCAAGGAGGGATTCATTTTCTAGTTGGCCTTCTGCGTGCCGCACGGAGGAAGAGGTGGTTTCTGGTTTCACCGCTGGATTGCCCCGTAGGCAAACGCCGAAAAGGTAAGGAATTCAGAGATAACGGATCATACCCAACGGATTGTATAAGCTACCAGGGGGCAGACGCACAAGAAACGCTGAGACCGATGGCAGCCGCGCGAGTGCTTTATTATAATAAGTATAATGCGTCACGAACGCGGGGATACCACGTTCGTAAATCTCGTCAAGGCGGGGGCCGAGGTCGTCCCTGGTGGGCCTCTGCACCCCGGCTATGCTCGCTTTATCGATGGACAGTTCTGGGCGTAATAAGTGAGACGGAGCAGGGGCGGATGTGAGGGGAGTTGACTGGCCCTCGGGGTGTTCGCGTTTCCAGAGCGTGCCCACAACAAGAATGAGCTGGGTGCTAGAGATGTTTCCCAGTTAACAGTGCACGGAACAACTATCTGCGAGGGTGGCCGAGAGCCCCGTGCACAAACAGCTGTAAACAAATAAAGCACATAAGGCCGCCAAGCGGCAGAACCCGGGACTGAGGAGACATCGATAAAACCAGAAAATACCCGCGTTAGAGCATTCGACCAATGGCAGTGACCCCGGAGTACGGTACGTAGTGCGTTG
>Ga0307511_10000155_pt1 | contig 65410 bp, 51 predicted proteins | sample 13_EM_MG_FD_200266 | JGI IMG/M metagenome (GOLD analysis project Ga0307511, IMG submission 200266) | Populus trichocarpa ectomycorrhiza microbial communities from riparian zone in the Pacific Northwest, United States - 13_EM | ecosystem: Host-associated > Plants > Roots > Unclassified | place... | reverse complement strand
CGCTGGGCCCATCAGCACATTGACCGGTTTCCCGACGGTCAGCTGTTCGTCGACTTACGCGGGTTCAGCCCGGACAGCGAGCCGGTCGACCCGCTGACCGTCGTGCGCGGCTTTCTCGGCGCGCTCGGTGTCGACACCGGCCGCGTCGGCGGCAGCCTTGAGGAGCACACCGCGCTGTACCGCAGCCAGGTCGCCGACAAACGCATGCTGATCGTGCTGGACAACGCCGCGACCGCCGAGCAGGTCGTGCCGCTGCTGCCCGGCTCCGCCACCTGCACGGTGCTGGTGACCAGCCGGCGGATCCTCACTTCGCTGCTGCACCGGCACGCCGTCGACCACCTGTCGTTGAGCGTCTTCGCCGAGGACGAGACCCTCGACGCGCTCGCGGAACGTCTCGGGGACAAACGCCTGGCCGCCGAACCCGAGGCCGTCGCGGAACTGGTCGAGTTGTGCGGGCGGTATCCGCTGGCGCTGGCCATTGTCGCTGGCCGCGCGCATGCCCGCCCCGACATCCCGCTCGCCGAGTTCGCCGCCGAGCTGAGCGAGTCCGGACTGGACGCGTTCGACGACGGTGATGACGCCGCGAGCCTGCCGGCGGTGGTGTCCTGGTCGGTGCGGGCCCTGACCGCCGAACAGCGCGAGGTGTTCGGACTCCTGGGCGTCGCGCCCGGGGGCGACATCAGCCTGCCCGCCGCCGCCAGCCTCGTCGCGATGTCCCTGCCGCGGGCGCGCAAGGCGTTGCGGGGACTGGAAGACGTCTCGCTCCTGCGACGCCAGCCCGGCGACCGGTACACGATGCACGACATCATCCGCCGCTACGCCGTGCACACCGTCCGCGATCACGTCGCTGAAGCCGAACGGGAAGCGGCGCTGCGCCGAATCCTCGACTTCTACATCCACACCGCGCACGCCGCCGACCGTCTGCTGTCGCCCCACCGACCCCTGGTCCAGCTGGACTCGCCCGTTCCCGGCTCGTCGCCCACGCCGCTGCCTGACCTCCCGGCGGCGCTGGAGTGGTTCGACGCCGAACACGCCAACATGCTGGCCGCCCAGGACACCGCCGTCGGCCACGGCTGGCATGACGCCACGTGGCAGCTGGCCTGGACCTTGGTCTCGTTCCACCTCCGGCGTGGCGGCGACCAAGAGGATCTGGCGATGTGGCGCGCCGCGCGCCGCGCCGCCGTTCACCTGCCCGATCCCGAGACCCGGGTCCGCATCCTGCGGCGTCTCGGCAGCGCCTGCGGTGTCACGGGCCTGCACGACGAGGCGATCGAGCATCTTCAGCAGGCCCTCGCCCTCGCGGACCGGCACAACATCCTCGATGAACGGGGCTACGCCCACTATCAGCTCGGGTGGGGCTGGACGCAGCTCGGGCAATGGCAGCGGGCTCTGGACCAGGTCAGCCAGGCGCTGGAGATCTTCAGCGCCATGGGCCTGCCCGCCTGGAAGGCCAGTGCGCACGCGCAGATCGGGCGGTGCCTGGCCCACCTCGGCGACTACGAGACCGCTCGACACCACTGCCTGGAAGCCCTGCGGCTGGATTCCGACGGCATCGCCGACGTTGTGCTGTTCGCCCGGCGCACCCTGGCCGACATTGCCCGCCAGACCGGTCATTACGGCCAAGCCGTCCGGGGCTACCGGCAGATTCTGCTCTCGATGCGCTCCGTCGGACACGACGACGCATGCGCCGAGACCCTCGACGAACTGGGGCACATCCATGTCGCCGGCGGTCAACTCGACGAGGCCCGCGCAGCTTGGGCGGAGGCGCTGACGCTGTACCGGCAGCTGGGGCGCGTCCAGAACGCCGACCGCGTGCGCCTGCACCTCGACGAGCTCGGACCGCGTGACCGCTAGCGCCCTGACGGCCGCGGGTGGCTCCCGCGGCCGTCAGACACTGGGTCAGCTGCCGTTCGGCGAGGACGAGTAGAACAGGCGCTGGTCGCTCACGGCGTATTTCCACCTAGGCATGAGAAGTGTCAGTGGCTGGTGTTGGTGGCCCAGACGGCGTGATTCGCGAGGTCGGAGATCACCAGGTTGCCGTCATCCTGCCAGATCATCCGAAAACCTGTGCCTGATGTGTTCGATGTCCACACGGCCCGATTGAATCCGTCGGCCATGACCAGATTTCCGTCACCTTGGAAGGTGAGCTGCTTGCCTTCGAACCTGGTGTTGGTTGACCAGAGAGGCTGGCCAAACTCGTTGTATACCACCAAATTGCCGTCCGACTGGAAGATGAGACGGCCATGGCTGTTGTCGAAGGGCTGATTGATGGGGAAAACGTAGCCATGGGGAAACTCTGTCGCCGCGAATGCGGGTGCGCTTGTCAAGCCGATCACGCTTATTGTGAGCAATGTGGCGATCGTGAAGATTCGCCGCACAAGCCGTTTCATGATCTCCTCCGGGTGGGACGGTGGAAAATGGAACGTGAGATCTGCCTCGGTTGGGCACCTGCTGGCAGGTCTGCTCTTGCGCTGCCGTGTCGGCAACGGGTTTGCCCGATCGGGCATGGCGGGATCTGGTCAGTTAATTCCTTCGAGGGCGGTTCTATCGTGGAGGCATGTCTGAGGCTGGGGCCAGGCAGTACGACCGGCAGTGCGCTGCCGGTCACGGACAAGGGAGATCCGTGTCGGGGGACAGGAATGATTCGCCCGTTCGGCGGTTTCGATTGCGGGCGGGACTCACGCAGGAGGAATTAGCTGAACGGGCCGAGCTGTCGGTGCGGACGATTCGGGTATTGGAGAGCGGGAAGCGGAGTAATCCTCAATTGGGGTCGCTGCGGCGGTTGGCGGCGGCGATGTCGCTCGATCCGGAAGAATCAGATGAACTGATAAACGGGCTGGGTGCGCCGGCGGCGGCGGCCGGCGGATCGGTCGTGCCGCGCCAGCTGCCCGCCGCGCCGACCGTGTTCACCGGGCGTGACGTGGAACTCGCCGCCATTGAGACCGCCATGATCACCGCGATCGCCGGCCCGGGTGGGATCGGCAAGACCTGGCTGGCGTTGCGCTGGGCCCATCAGCACATTGACCGGTTTCCCGACGGTCAGCTGTTCGTCGACTTACGCGGGTTCAGCCCGGACAGCGAGCCGGTCGACCCGCTGACCGTCGTGCGCGGATTTCTCGGCGCGCTTGGTGTCGACGCCGGCCGCGTCGACGGGCTCGACGAGCACACCGCCTTGTACCGCAGCCATGTCGCGGGCAAGCGGATGCTGATCGTGCTGGACAACGCCGCGACCGCCGAGCAGGTGGTGCCGCTGCTGCCCGGCACTGCCACCTGCGCCGTGCTGGTGACCAGCCGCCGGATCCTGACTTCGTTGCTGCACCGGCACTCCGTCAACCATCTGTCGTTGAGTGTCTTCGGTGAGGACGAGATCCAGGAGGCGCTGGCGCAGCGCTTGGGGGACAAGCGGTTGGCCGCCGAGCCCGAGGCCGTCGGCGAACTGGTGGAATTGTGCGGACGGTATCCGTTGGCGCTGGCCGTTGTCGCCGGCCGCGTGCACGCCCGCCCGGACATTCCGTTGGCGGAGTTCGCCGCCGAGCTGCGTGAGTCCGGTTTGGACGGGTTCGACGACAATGACGTGGCGGCCAGCCTGCCGGCGGTGGTGTCCTGGTCGGTGCGGGCGCTGACCGTCGAGCAGCGCGAGGTGTTCGGGCTGCTGGGCATCGCTCCCGGCACCGACATTGGTCCGCACGCCGCCGCCAGTCTCACCGCGCTGCCCCTCCCACGGGCCCGCAAGGTGTTGCGGGAGCTGGAGGAGGCATCGCTTCTGGTCCGGCGGCCCGGCGGCCGGCACGCGATGCACGACATCATCCGCAGCTGCGCGGTTGTCACTGCTCGGTATCACATCGCCGAGGAGCGGCGGGAGGCGGCGCTGCGTCGGGTGCTCGACTTCTACGTCCAGACTTCCCACGCCGCCGACCGCCTGCTGGCGCCGCACCGACCTCTCGTCCGGCTCGCCCCACCCGTTCCCGGCTGCTACCCGAGGCCGTTGGCCGACTATGCCGGGGCGCTGGCCTGGTTCGACACCGAACACGCCAACCTGCTGGCCGCCCAGGACACTGCCGTCACCTGGGGCTGGCACGACGCCACCTGGCAGCTAGCCTGGAACGCGGCGATTTTCCATTTACGGCGGGGATTTCCGCGCGAGGACCTCGCGATGTGGCAGGCCGCGGAGCGCGCCGCCGTCCACCTGCCCGACCTCGTCGCCCGGGGCCGCATCCTGCGCCGCCTTGGCATGGCCTACGGCGACGCGGGGCGCTATCCCGAGGCGGAAAAGTATCTGTACCACGCCCTTGCTCAGGCCGAACAGCAGAACATTCTCACCGAACAGGGCTATGCCCACTACGAGCTCTCGTGGGTGTGGATGGGGCACGGCGACAACCGGGTGGCCCTGGACCACGCCAACCAGGCCCTCGGCGTCTTCTTCACCCTGGGGCTGCGAGTGTGGATGGCTGCCGCGCACGCGCAGGTCGGCTCGTGCCTTGCCTACCTCGGCGACTACGAGACCGGCCGCCACCACTGTCTGGAAGCCCTGCGGCTGGACGACCAGAGCACCCCCGACATCGTGGTGGACAGCCAATTCAGCCTGGGCTACATCGCCCATCACACCGGCCGGTACCGCGAGGCCGTCCAGCGCTACCAGCAGACCCTCCCCCTGATGCGCTCGCTCGGCCAGACCGAGAAGTTGGCCAATACCCTCGACCACCTCGGGCACTCCCTCGTCGCCCTCAACCAGCCCGACGAGGCCCGCACGGCCTGGCGGGATGCGCTGGCGCTGTATCGGCAGCTAGGCCATGCCACCGACAAGGCCGACCGGGTCCGCGGGCAGCTCGACGGGCTGCGTGATCGTTAGCGGCCAACGCGGGACCGGTCCCACCGTTGGGGCCCTAACCTTCGGGCACATGGTTCGGCGGGGCTTGGTCTAGACGGGCGACTCCCGGCCGAACGCGCGCGGCGTCGTCCCGGTGACGGCTACCGTCCACTACGGCGACAAGTAGGGGGACCGCGATGGACTACCCGCCCTATCAGCAGCAGTACACGGCCTACCAGCCGCCCGAGCCGGAGCCGGCGCCAGTGCCGCGGTCCCACGATCCGGTGGCGGTGGCGATCGGCAACGCCTCGCTGCTCAGCGTCGGGTACTTCATGCTGGGGCGGATCCGGCTGGCCATCGTGACCCTGGTGATCACGGTGGGGCTGATCGCGCTGCTGGTGACGGCCGTCCCGTCGGTGGCGTTCGAGATCCTCATCCTGCTGTGGTGGCTGGTGGTCATCGCGCACGGGTGGTTCCTGGCCGGCGGCCGGGCCCGCGGGGTGGTGCGGTGGCCGCAGCGGGCGATCGCGCTCGTGGTCACAGTGTTGGTGCTGTTGGCTTTCGGGCTGCTGCGGTTCGACGACGCCAACATCGGCCAGACGGTGGCGCAGGCGCGGCAGACCGGCAACTGCGGGCAGGCGATGACCGCGCTGGAGGGGGTGTGGCTGGGCAACCGGATCGCCGACGCCCCGTTGACCGCCGACGGCGACCTGACCGTGCAGGCGTGCCAGCGGCTGGACGCGGCCCGCACCAAGCTCAACACCGGCCTGACCGGCAACGCCAATGCGCTCAAGGCCGGTTTCGACGGCCTGGGCGCGGTGCTGGCGGACCTGCCCGGCCACGAGAAGATGGTCGACGTGGCGCTGAACGGCTTCCTGGCCGGCCTGCCGGGCAAGGACCCGTGCAACGCCGCCGCGGTCACCGACTGGCTCCGCCAGCGCAAGCCGACGCACAACATCCTGGACCAGTCGGCGGCGGTCATCCCGAAGGTGGCCCCGGACGCGCTCGTCGGCTGCGGCGACTACCTGATGACGGTCAACCAGTGGGACACGGCCCGCAAGCGCTACCAGCAGCTGCTCGACCAGTTCCCCGGCCACGCGCTCACCGCCAAGGCCCAGGACGGCGTCACCAAGGCCACGCAGGCCATCGAGCTGGCCAACGTCCGCCGCCTGCTGACCGACACGACCAATGGCCAGCCCACCTACTGCAGCCAGCCGGCGCAGTACAGCGCCGCCCCGCCGTACGGGCCCGGCCTCAACCCGTCGCTGATCTACGGCACCGACGACTACGCCCAGGTCCTGCCGCCCGGGTGGCGGACCGATGATCCGGCCAAGGCGGTGCTGGTGATCTGCGCCGGCACCACGGACTACGGTGACGCGGTGCAGACCTGCCCGTACACCGCGGAGACCGGGATCTTCAGCAACGTCCCCACCGACGTGACGTTCCACAAGATCGCCATTCCGGTGAAGGTGTACGAGCTGCGGACCGGGAAGCTGATCATCGACCGGTCCCTGCAGATCAGCGGCGCGAGCTGCCCCGACACCATCCACTGGAACAGCGCCCTGAACGACTCGCCGCCGCCCAAGGACATGTACGTCAGCTCCACCCAGCCGGACGCGGTCAACGCGTTCGCGACCGTGATGAACCCCTGACCGCGTCGCCGACGGCCGTGTCCAGAATGGACAGACCAAGGTCGATCTCGTCCTCGGACGCGGTCAGCGGCGGGGCGATGCGGAACACGCCGCCCATGCCGGGCAGCTGCACGATGTTCATGTGCAGCCCCAGTTCCAGGCAGCGGCGGGTGACCCGCTGGCCGAGGTCGTCGGAGACGAGTTCGAGGCCGGCCAGCAGCCCGCGGCCGCGGACGTCGGCCACCACGTCGTGGTGGCCGGCGATCTCGTCCAAGCCCTTGCGCAGCAACAGGCCGAGGTGCCGGGCCCGCTCGTCCAGCCCGTCGCGGGCGAGCACGTCCAGCACCACGTTGCCGACGGCGGCCGGCAGCGGATCGGAGACGTGGGTGGTGAAGAACAGGTAGCCGCGATCGTGGGCCTCCTGCTCGATCTCGGCGCTGGTCACGACCGCGGCCAGCGGCAGGCCGGCGCCGAGGGTCTTGGACAGGGTGAGGATGTCCGGCACGATGCCGTCGCGCTCGAAGGCGTACCAGGAACCGGTGCGGCACAAGCCGGTCTGCGCCTCGTCGAGGATCAGCAGCATGCCCCGCTCGCGGCATTTTTCCAGCAGGGCGGCAAAATAACCCTCCGGCGGCTCCAGCACGCCGCCGGAGCTGAGGATCGGCTCGACCAGGCAGGCCGCGAGGCTGCCCACCGACTGGGCGTCGATCATCTCGAAGCCGAAGTCCAGCTGCCGCCGCCAGTCGTCGCCGGCCGGCACCGGCAGCGCGAAGTTGCCGGGCGCGGCCGGGCCGTAGCCCTTGCGGCCGGCGCTGTAGGTGGCGCCGGCGGCGGCCTGGGTCATGCCGTGCCAGGACCGGGCGAACGACACGATCTCGTGCCCGCCGGTCACGAGCTTGGCCATCCGCAGCGCCGCCTCGTTGGACTCGGCCCCGGTGGTCAGCAGCAGGACCTTCTCCAGCGGTGCCGGCAAAGTCTCGGCCAGCCGCCGGGCCAGGTCGACCACCGGGCGGCTGAGCATGCCGCTGAACAGGTGGTCCAGCCTCGCCGCCTGGTCCCGCACCGCGGCGACGATCTCCGGGTGCGAGTGGCCGAGGATGGCGCTCATCTGGCCGGAGGTGAAGTCCAGGATGCGCCGGCCGTCCTCGGTGAAGACGAAGCTGCCCTCGGCGCGGTCGATGATCTCGCGGGTGAACTCGCCCCGGCCGGCGTAGCGGACGAGGTGTCGGTCGGCGTCGGCCCAGAAGTCAGCTGTGCTGTGGTCAGCCATGCCGTCGACGGTAGGAGCACCCCGACCGCCCCGTCCACCGCTCCGTCTCAACGTCATGAAAGGCCCCTTCATGACGCCTGGCGAGGTGATGGGGTCCTTCCTGGCGTTGGACGAGAGGGAACGTCCCATGATCTTGGGGTGCTGGGGTGCCGTGACGGCGACCCCAGCACCAGGTCACACCGTGGCGACGAGGGTGCGGTCCAGCCAGGGCAGGTCCATCGTGCCGTCGCGGTGCACCTGGCAGCGCCAGTGCGCGCCGGGAACGTCGCCGACTACCAGGGCCAGCCAGGTGCTGCCGCGGGTGCCGCACAGCCGCGCCACCTCCACGCTCTCGGTCTGTGGCGCGGACGCCGGGACGGCGACGACGCCGGTGATGCGGTGGCGCTGCGCGGCGGCACGAACCGGGGTGTCGAAGACCGGCCGCTGAGGGCCGATTACCGTGGCCAACTCGCTGCTGTGCCGGAACTGTCCGACCCGCTCGGACAGTCCGGGCAGCGCGCCGAGGACCGCGACCCGCAGGTCGGGGTGGTAGGTGGTGATCTCGTTGAGCAGCGCGCCGAGCACCTCGTTGGCAGTGTTCGGGTCGCCGCCGAACGCCACCACGCTGTCGCAGTAGCTGAGATCGACGAAGGTCTGGCGGTCGGCCGAGCCGCCGACCCGCACCGGCCGACAGTCCACATCGGACGGATTGGGTGTGTAGTTCGTCCACCGTGGACGGGACCAGCCGCGCTCGCTGTCGGCCTGCCACGGGGCCGGCGCCGGCACGTCCGGCGCCGGCAGCACGCGAACGGCGTCCGCGGTGAGGTCGGCCGCGACAGGGCCGGCGACGGACGGCGACAAGGCCCGCGTGGCCTCGGCCAGCGCGGCCCGGACCGCGCCCGGGCCGGCGGTGTCGCCGTGCCACTGCCGCGCCAGTTGCTGGCGAACCTTGCGCGCGCGACGACGGCGTCCGGGGGCCGCCAGACGTGCGCCGATGGCGCTCACCGAGCGGCCGATCCGCCGCGCGGCGCGGCCGGCCTGCCGGCGCAAGAGAATAAGCAGAGTCAGCGCCAGCAGCAAGACGCCACCAATTACGGCCAAGACCACGGGAATCTGGACACCGTCGTCGGCGGCGGCCGACTGTGTACCGTTGTCCCTCCCGAATTGCACGAACGGACCGCTCGCGTCGGTGGGCAGGCGCAATATCCAGCCCGGATTCAGCGGCTGGTTCTGTGTGGTAAGAGAAGCGCCGTCGGGCTGAGTCCGGCCCTTGTTCAGGTCGAAGATCTCGGATGATCGCGCAGCGTTGCCGAGCGTGCGCTGTGCGATTTCCGGCAGGGTGTCGGCGACCCCGTCGTTGTCCGCGGCCGACTTCACCACGTACACCTTGATCAGGTCGTTGTCCTGGGCATTCGCCGCGCCGACGGCCGGGCCGGCGGTCAGGGCGAGCACGGTCAGCAGCGCCGCCAGGAGTCCACCGAGGATCCCTGGCGGACCGCCGGCCCGGCGCGCGGACGGACACGTCATCGGGGGTCGCCTCCATTTCTCAAGGCCCCAGGCGGGAGCCGTGAACGTGACACGTAATATCGCGCAGACCGGTTCAGCGCATCTCGTCAAAGTGGATTGAACTACTTCGCGCAGCCATCCGTGTCCATGGCGGAGCGCGACCTAGCGCCGTATCGAAGAACCATCCAGTGAGGACGTGACATGCCCGACTTCGCAGTCAACAGCGACACCACCGCGCAGACCTCCAGCGCTCTGCTCAACGATTTCTCGCAGCTGACCGACAAACTGACCGAGGTCCGGGGCAAGATCCAGAACCTGCTCAGCGACGGCTACAAGACCCCGGCCGCGCAGCAGAAGTTCCAGCCCTTCTTCGATGAGTTCGCCAAGGGCTTCGACCAGGTCAACCAGTCCCTGCAGGGCATCGGGCAGTACGTCAAGAGCGTGGGTGACGCGTTCGACAACACCGACAGCCAGCTGGGCTCGTCGCTGCCGTCGAACTGACCATCGGCGAGTAGACGCACGGCGCCGCCCCTCGTGGCGCCGTGCGTCCCTAGCCCGTTCTTCGGAGGAAACCGTGCGTTTCACCATCAACCTTCTCGACCCGGGCTCGCCTGGTGCGACGCCGGTGACCGTCGAGACGGAGCCGACGCTCCCGGTCGCAGCACTTGCCGGCGAGCTCGCCCGGGCGCGCGGCTTACCGCCCAACGCCCCGCTTTTCCACGGCGCCGCGCCGCTGGATCCCCGCACCACCCTCACCGCCGCCGGTTTGCGTGACGGCGTCTCGCTCAGCATCGGCGCACCCGGGCCCGACGACAGCGAACCCGCTGGCGTGGTGGAGATCCGCGTGGTCGGCGGCGCCGGCGCCGGCACGATCTACCGCCTGCTGGTCGGTGAGTACGACCTCGGCTCCTGGCCGGGGTGTCGCTTGTGGATTCCCGGCCCCGCGCCGGAAGTCGCGGCCCGTGTCCGAGTGACCGCGCAGGGCGAGATCCACGTCGAGGCTCGTTCTCCCGGCGTGCGGCTCGGCGGCGACGAGCTTGAGCCGGGCCGGCCCACCCCGTGGCTGCTGGGCAGCCAGGTGTCGGTCGGCGCGACGCTGATCGAGATCGCCCCGGTGACCCGGCCGCGCGCGTCCATCACCATCAGCGAGGACGGCGTCGGCCGCGAGTTCAACCGCCCGCCCCGCTTCGTGCCGCCCACCGCGCAGTCCCGGTTCCGCTACCCCTCCAAGCCGGGCGAGCCGCCGCAGGCGCCGGTCTCGCTGATCACGGTGCTGCTGGTGCCGGTGATCGCCGCTATCGTCACCGTCGCCATCAGCGGCAACTGGAAGCTCATCTTCATCGGCCTGCTGTCGCCGCTGGGCGCGCTGCTGACCCGGTCCGGCAGCCGCCGCCGCTCGCTCCAGGACTACGACCGTCGCGTCAAGACGTACGACGAGGCCATGGAACGTGCCGCCAACGACATCGAGACGGCGCTGCTGACCGAGCAGCACGCGCGCCGGCTGGCCCACCCGGACCCGGCCGCGTTGCAGGCCACCGCCATCACACCGTCGGACCGGCTGTGGGAACGCCGTTGGCGTGACATGGACTTCCTCGACCTGCGCATCGGCACCGGCGCGATTCCCTCGCAGGTGCAGGTGGAAGACCCGTCGCAGGACGAGAACCGCCGCACCAATGTGCCGCTGTTGACCGAAGTCCCGGCGACCGTGCCCATTCGCACGGCCGGCGTGGTCGGCCTCGTCGGCGACATCGGCCACGCCAAGTGGCTGGTGGCCGAGGCCGCCGTGCTGCACAGCCCGGTCGACCTGCGCATCATGATCCTCAGCAGCGCGCCCGTGCCGCAGAGCGAGGCGGTGTGGGGCTGGAGCCGCTGGCTGCCGCACACCCAGCCGCAGGGCGAGGACGCCTACGCGCTGGTCGGCAACTCGACGGCGTCCATCGCCCGCCGGGTGGCCGAGCTGACCGCGCTGATCGCCGCCCGCGCCTCGGTGAAGGCCGCCTCCTCGGACGACACCGTTGGCGCGCCGGACATTCTGGTCGTGCTGGACGGCGCCCGCCGGCTGCGCGCCCTGCCCGGCGTGATCGGCCTGCTGCGGGACGGCCCGTCCGTCGGCGTCTACAGCATCTGCGTCGACACCGATCCCCGGCTGCTGCCGGAGGAGTGCCGCGCGCTGATCCTCGCCGAAGGCCCGACGCTGCGCCTGCGGGTGCAGAACCGCCCCGATGTCCCGGATCTGCGCCCGGACCTGCCCTCGCCCGCCTGGTACGACCACGTGGCCCGGGGCCTGGCCTCGCTGCGGGCCGGCGGCGACGACGAGGACTCGGCGCTGCCGAACTCCGCGCGGCTGCTGGACCTGCTCGACCTCGAACCGCCGCAGCCCGACGCCATCCGGGCCCGCTGGATCGCCCAGCCGCGCAGCACCCGGGCCCTGCTCGGCGCCGGGCTGGACGGCGAATTCTCCGTGGACATCGTCCGTGACGGCCCGCACGCGCTGATCGCCGGCACCACCGGCTCCGGCAAGTCCGAGCTGCTCCAGACCCTGGTCGCCACCCTGGCCGTGGTCAACCGGCCGGATGAGATGACGTTCGTGCTGGTCGACTACAAGGGCGGCAGCGCCTTCGCCGAGTGCGCCGACCTGCCGCACACCGTCGGCCTGGTCACCGACCTGGACACGCACCTGGTGGAGCGGGCCCTGGTCTCGCTCGGCGCCGAGCTGCGCCGCCGGGAGAACCAGCTGGCCTCGGCCGGGGCCAAGGACATCGACGACTACACCGACCGCCGCCGGCGCGATCCCGCGCTGGGACCGATGCCGCGCCTGATGATCGTGGTCGACGAGTTCGCGTCCATGATCCGCGAGCTGCCGGACTTCGTGCCCGGCCTGGTCAACATCGCCCAGCGGGGCCGGTCCCTGGGCATCCACATGGTGCTGGCCACGCAGCGGCCGTCCGGCGCGGTGACCGCCGACATCCGGGCCAACACCAACCTGCGGATCGCCTTGCGCACCACCGACACCGGCGAGAGCCGGGACATCATCGACGCCCCGGACTCCGGCGAGCTGTCGCCGCGCACCCCGGGCCGCGCCTACGCCCGGCTCAGCGCCGCGGCGCTGCTTCCGTTCCAGGCCGGGCGAATCGGCGGTCGCCGCCCCGGCGCCGCCGCTGCCGCCGCCCAGCCGTCGACGGTGCAGCTGAGCGAGATCGGCTGGAACGAGATCGGCGAGCCGGTGGGTCGCGTGAAGTCGGCCGCCGGCGGCCAGAGCGAGGGCGTGCTCACCGACATCGCGGTGCTGGTCAGCGCGATCTCCGAGGCCGCGCAGACCGCCGGCATCCCGCGCCAGCCCAGCCCTTCGCTGCCGCCGCTACCGGAAGTCCTTACCCTGGACGAGGTTCCGGCCCCGCCGGTCAAGGAGACCGGGCTGCCGGTCGTGGCCTGGGGCGTCATCGACCTGCCGGCCGAGCAGGCCCAGGTGCCGCTGCTGCTGGATCTGGACCGCTCCGGGCACCTGCACATCGGCGGCGCGGGCCGCAGCGGCCGGTCCCAGGCGCTGCGCACCCTCGCCGTCGCGCTGGCGGCCGCGCACAGTTCCGCGGACCTGCATCTCTACGCCATCGACTGCGGGAATGGGGCTTTGAGGGCACTGCAGGACCTGCCGCACTGCGGCGCGGTCGTCGACCACCGCAGCCCCGAGCGGCTGGGCCGGCTGCTCGACCGCCTCGGCGAGGAACTCCGCACGCGCCAGGGCCTTCTGGGCGCACGCGGCGTGGCCGACCTGGCCGAGCTGCGGGAGCGCAGCGCGCCCGCGGAGCGGCCGGCGCACATCGTCGTGCTGGTCGACCGGTTCGAGGTGTACGACCGCGACTTCGCCAGCTTCGACAACGGCAGCTACCTGGACCGGTTCCTGTCGCTGCTGCGGGACGGGGCCAGCGTCGGCATCCACATCGTGCTGACCGGCGACCGGGTGCTGGGATCGAGCCGGTACGCGTCCACCACCGAGGACAAGATCGTGCTGCGGGTCAACGACGCCGCCGACTGGTCGATGTTCGGCATCCGGGTCAAGGACGTGCCCGACTCACTGCCGCCCGGCCGGGCTCTGCGGGCTTCCGACGGCGTCGAGGTGCAGATCGCCGTGCTGCCAACGGGTGCGACCCCGCCCGACATCTCCGGTTCGGGGCAGGCGACGGCCATCGCCGACGCCGCCGCCAAGCTGGCCGCCCGCGACGCGGATGTGCCGGTTCAGCTGCGCCCGTACCGGCTGATGGCCCTGCCCGACGAGATCGACTACGCCGCCGCGGTCGCGGCGTCGGGTCCGCGGCCGGGCCCGATGTGGGCGCTGGTGGGCGTCGGTGGCGACAACGTCACCGGCATCGGCACCGACCTTAGCCAGACCTCGACGTTCATGATCGCCGGCTCGCCGCGCAGCGGCCGCAGCACAGCGCTGCTGACCATGGCGCGGTCGCTGATCGAGGCCGGCACCGGCGTGCTTGTGGTGGCGCCACGGCGTTCCCCGCTGCGGGAGCTGGCCGGCCAGCCCAACATCGCCGCCGTGCTCACCGACCCGGACGTCCCGCTGGCCGACTTCCGGCAGGCGCTGCGCGGCGTGACCCAGCCGACCGGCGTGGTCGTCCTGGACGACGCGGAACTGTTGCTCCAGGCCGAAGTCGCCTCCGACCTGGCCGCACTGGCCCGCGGCGCGGCCGGCGAGGGCTGGGGCCTGATCGCCGCCGGCAACGCCGACGCGCTGTCCACCGCGATCGGCGGCTGGGCCGCGCAGATCCGGCGCAACCGCACCGGCCTGATCATCGCGCCCCAGGCCATCACCGAGGGCGAGGCCATCGGCGTTCGGCTGCCGCGCGGCGTCATCGGGCAGCAGCCCCGGCCCGGTCGGGCCTACCTGCACCTGGGCGACAACCGGCTGATCGCCGTGCAGGTCCCCAACACCACACTCTGAGGAGGTTCTCGTGGCACGGCGCCATACCAGCGGTTTCGAGGTCCTCGGGTTCGACTCCGACCCGACCCCCGGGGACCCCGACGTCATCCTGAACCAGATCGTCCCCACCTACACCTCGCTCGGCGACGACGCCCAGAGCGCGTTCGACGCCTTGCGGGGCAACGCCATGGCCAGCGGCATCGGCAAGACCATGGACGCGCTGCGCAACGTCATCGGCAGCAAGTACCCGCCCAAGCTCCAGCAGACGGCGGACTCGTTCCATGGCGCGGCCCAGGTGTACCGCACCTACGCCCAGACGCTGTCGGACGCGCAGAGCCAGCTCGACCGGGCCATGGACCAGGCCCAGTCGGTGGCCGGCACAGCGAATCTGACCGTCACCCAGCCGCCGGCCGACGCCACCCCCGACCAGCTCAGCGCGGCCAAGACCCAGCAGCAGCAAGTAGATCAGGCCAACGCCGACCTGACCGCCGCCAAGCGGCTCGGCCAGGACGCCAAGGACCTTCGCGACCAGGCCGGGCACACGTTCAACAAGCAGCTCGGCGACGTGTCCACCGTGCCCGAGCGCAGCTTCTTCCAGAAGTTCCTGGACTTCTTCGAGCACAACCCGCTCATCAAGATCCTGATCGATGTGGCGATCGCCATCACCACGGTGTTCTTCCCGGTGGTCGGGCTGGCCCTGGGCGCCGCCGCGTTCCTCGGGACCACCGTGCTGGACACCATATCCACGGGGCACTTCGACGTCGGGTCCTTCGTCGCCGGCCTGGCCGGCCTGGCCGTCGGCGGGCTCGGCGTGGCCGCGAAGTTCCTGCCGGCGGTGGCCAAGGGCCTGAGCACCGTCAACTCCCTCGGCAAGAGCATTCCCGGCGTCGGCAAGCTCATCTTCGAGGCCAGCCCCAACATCGCTGCCAAGGGCATCAAGGACGGGGCCGTTCAGGTGGCCAAGAACTTCGGCAAGGGCTTCGCCATCCAGGGCGGCATCAGCTTCGGCACCGGCATCGCCGCCACCGGCCTCAACGACGCGCTGTCGGGCAAGCAGTTCACCCTCAAGCAGTTCGAGCAGGTCGGTCTCGGCGCCCTGGCCGCCGGCGCCATCGGCGGCGCGCTCAAGGTCGGGGACGGCGCGATCTTCAAGGATCCCGACGTGCCCGCCGTCAAGGTCGGCCCGCCCGAGGGCGACGCTCCAGCGGTCAATGCCGCCCCGAAGCCGGGCGATGGCCTTGCCCCGCCTCGGGCCGACACCCGCCCCGACGGCGTCGCCGACCAGGCCGCGGTCAATTCCCCGCCGTCCATCCACGTCACGCCGCCCGCCGACCCTCCGGCCGTCAACACCGTGCCGAAGCCCGGTGAAGGTCTTGCCCCGCCCGGGGCCGACACTCGTCCGGACAGCGTCGCCGACCCGGCCGCCCAGCCGGCCGACGCACCCCAGATCACGCTGACGCCGCCCGAGGGCGGGCCGAGCACCACGATCACCCCACCCGAGGGAGCGCCCCAGATCAAGGTCACTCCGCCCGAGGGCGACTCCACGCCGCTGGCCGCGAGCGACGGCCGTCCTCCGTCCACTGTGGATCCCAACGGGCCGCCCAACGATCCCGGCTTCTCCCACGAGGGCACCCTGGGGCGCCAGGGCTTCGACGCCCTCAACGGCGTCGTGCAGAATCTCGGCTCGCAGTCGGCCCAGGTCGGCATCGCCGCCGGCATCGACAACCCCGAACGGGACAACGACGGCGACGTGGGTACCGCCATCGCCGACGGCGCCACCACCGCCCTGCCCGGCTCGGCCAGCGCCGCCGCCGGCGCCCCGGGCACCCGCCAGATCTTCGGCGGCCCCGGCCACCGGAGGTAGCAGGAAGAAGACGGCAAAGGGCCGGCATCCCATCGGGGTGCCGGCCCTTGTGCCGCAACCCCGTGTCTCGGAATCGCCTCACCCGCCCCAAGATCAAGGGACCGAACCTCTCGCCCAACGCCAGGAAGGGCCCCTTCCTGACATCGCCGCGCATGCGAAAGGCCGGCACCCCACCAGGATGCCGGCCTTTTTCCTTCCCCTCAGGCGTAGCGGAAGGTCCCGGAGATCGCGTCGAACAGCTCGTACACCTCGTTGGCCAGCGGCAGGTTGGGGCTGCAGCAGGTGATGAGGAACTGGTCGGTGCCGCCGCCGGGGACCTTGACCAGGGTCTGCATGGTGAGCATGTCCACTGTCACGTCGGCGGTGACGGTGACGCGCTCGGTGCCGACGATGCGCACGGCCTCGCCGACGGCGGGGAGGATGACGGGCTTGACCTCGCGCTGCACGGTGACGCCGTCGGAGGCGTCGCGGGAGAGCTGCTTGGTCAGGGTGGGCAGGGCCATGTCGGTGTCGGCCCCGGGGTCGATGCCGAAAACCATGACGTGGCCCAGGAACATCGCGTCCTGGTAGGCGGTCGCGGTGCCGGCGCCCCACAGCGCGCCGCGGCGGCGGGCGGCCTTGTTGATGGCGCGGGCCTGGCGGAACAGGTCGTCGAGCTGGATGCGTTCGACGGGGTCGCGGACGGCCTTGAGGGCGGCGTTGCGGGCCCGTGACAGCGGGGCGTCGTCGAGGTCGAACCGGGCCCAGTGCTCGGGCACGGTCAGGCTGAATCCGGTGGGACGGGCCAAGGTCTCGGTGCTGGTCATCGTCGGTCCCTTCTCAGCTGCTCGCGGTGAGCTGGTCGCCGATCTGGTTGTCGGTGTCGGTGAAGGTGTCGATCACCTTGGTCAGCGCGTCGATGATGGCCTGGCCCTCGTCCTTGAGCTGGGTGTGGCCGTCCTTCCAGCGCTTGTCGAAGTTGTGGGCCGCGTCGGTTACCAGCTTGTCGTTGCCCACCGCGGCCGAGATGTTGGCCTGCGAGGTGTTGGAGCTGTCGAACAGGTCCATGACCTGCCGCATGTTGTCCCGGGCCGACTCGATGTCGTCACCCGGGATCTGGATGTCCGCCATGGGGTATGCGCCTTTCAGCCTTGGTGGTCGCCGTCGAGCGAGATGGTGAACCAGCCCTGCACCCCGCTGCCCGCGGTGTCGCCCGCCTTGCTGTCCTTGTTGTTGGTGTAGAGCGGAAAGCCGACCAGGGTCATCTGCGTGCTGCCGTCGGGCCGCTTCACACTGCCCACATCGGACGGTGCGACGCCCTTGATCGTGATGTTGCCCGTGCCGGCCGGCACCGGCGTGAAGCCGTTGCTGCACCCGCCGGTGCACTTCACGGCGCTCGGCGAGGACTGGTCGGTCGTGTTGACGTAGATCGTGTGGCCGTTGCCGTCGGAGACCACCAGGCCCTGGGTCGACTTCTGCGCGGTCAGGATGGTCTTGGGGCCGGTGTTGGCGTTCTGCTCGTCCTTCGTGGCCGTGGACGCCTTCTTGCCGTCGGGCGCGATCGCGAACCAGGTGCCGTTCACGCCCTGGCCCTTGATGTCGCCGGCCGCGTGGTCGCCGGAGAACCGGTACAGCGGCCAGCCGCCGATCGTCAGCTGGGTCGCGCCGTCGGGGCGCTTCACGGTGCCCACCACCGACTTGTCCACGCCGTCGGCGTACACCTTGCCGCCCTGCTGGATGATCACCGGCGGCCACGTCGTCTGGCAGCCGCCGGTGCACGTGGTCGTCGGCGGCTTGGGCGAGTCCTTGTCGAACCGGTACAGCGTCCGGCCGTCCTTGTCCGTCACGATCATGCCCAACGGCGAGCTCTTGGCCGTCAGCTGCACGGTCTGCGGGGCCGACAGGCTGCCCAGCGGTATCGAGGCCGCCGGCGGGGCCGGTGTGCTCGATGCCGCCGGCGCCGGGCCGCCCACGAGCTGGATGTCCGCATTGGACGCGGGTGCGCTGCTCGCCGGCTGGCCACCGATGGTCAGCGTCTGACCGCATCCCGCAACCGTGGCCAGCGCCACCGCGCCGACAACCACGCGGACGAGCATATTCCTCACCCTGAACAACTCCTCTTGGCTTCTCACAGGACGGTCGCCTCACCGCCAACACGAGCAGACGGCGAACACGGTTCACACCGCCGAGACCGAAATGGACGATGACGCCCAACGCGATGCGCGGCAACGCTATCGCCCCGCCAAGAGGGCAGGAATCGCTTACCTTTTGAACAGACTCCCTTGCGCGGACCGGATTTCCGGCCTACTGGCCAGGATTCCCGGTCAGCAGCTGAAGGCGCGGACCCAGACGGCGTCCGCGCTGACGCCGGGCTCGGCGTTGTAGTTCCACGAGCGGGCGAACCACTCGGCGCCGTTGTGCAGGACCACGGCCCCGCCGTTGTACTGGGTGTCGCGCTGCCACTGGTCGGCCTGGCAGAGGCCGTTGACCGTGGTCGCCGGGGGAGCCGTCGTGGCCGGCGGGCGCGTCGTGGTCTTCGGCGGCGCGACCGGCGCCTTGGTGGGCGGCCGGCTGGTCGTGGTCGGCGCTTCCGTCGTGGTCGGCGCGGTCGTGGTTGTGGCGGTGGTCGTCGACGACGTGGCCGGGGCGGAGGTCGTCGGATGGGGCACCGGCTCGGCGACCGGGTCGGGGGACCGGGTCAGTGCCCAGAACACCATGCCGAGGCAGAACAGCCCCAGCACCACGGCCGTGATGATCACGATGCGCGTCTGGCGGCTGGTCATGGCCGGCACCGCCCGATGAGCCCGGTCGGGGGAACGTGGTAGCGCAAGTGGGTGATCTCCACGGCGGGTCACCCTAGCGCCATACGGACGGTGAGGGTGAAAGGGGTTCACCTTCACTCCGGGAGTGGGGCCGGCGCGCTGGCCGGTCCGCCCTGGATACCATGCGAGCCGCCGCCCAGGAGAGGTTCGCTCAGGTGTCCGACATTCCCGCTCGCCGGTGGCTTCGCGTCGCTGTCGTCAGTGCTCTTGCCGCTGCCGCCGTCTACGTCTTCGCGGTGTGGACGCACGTGGGGCAGGCGCTGGAGAACGCCGCGCTGAGGGGGGCCGACCAGCTCAGCGCCAGCGAGGTGGCCGACGCCAACCAGAACCTGAACGAGATCACCGTGTCCTCGCTGGCGGTGTCCGTGGTGGTGGTCGCGCTGATCGGCCTGCTGCGCCGCCGCTGGGCGCTCACCTTCGCCGCGGTCGGCGTGATCGTCGCCGGCCAGGTGGTGACCCAGGGCCTCAAGCGCTACGTGCTGCCGAGGCCGCCGCTGGTCCAGGTGTCCGGCCACTACGCGGCGAACAGCCTGCCCAGCGGGCACACCACGATCGCCATGACCGTGCTGTTCGCCGGGCTGCTGGTGGTGCCCTACCGGTGGCGCGGGGTGGCGATGTTCTTCGCCATGGCCTGGGCGGTCGGCATCGGCGCCTACACCATCACGGCCAAGTGGCATCGCCTGTCCGACACGCTGGCCGCCGACGCGATCGCGCTGTCGCTGGCCTGCCTGGCGTCGTGGTGGCTGGCCCGGCGGGGCCTGGTGCGCCGCCATGACGGCCGCAGCCGGGTGCCTCGTGTCCTCATGGTGGTGTTCACCGCCCTGTTCAGCCTGGCCGCCCTGGTCCTGGGCGGGATCTTCCTGTGGTTTTCGCTGACCCGGGAGGGCCTGGCCGGCACGCTGCGGGACAACACCTGGCTGATCTACTTGACGGCGTTCCTGTTCGCGTCCTTCGGATCGTCCGCCGCCGCGCTGGTGTTCCTCGGCACGTGGCGGCGGCTGGAGATCCCCTAGGGCACGGTGATGCTGCCTATGGACGTGCCCGCTTGGGCTTGGCCCAGCCGAAGGTGAGCTCGACGGCGCGCTTCCAGTTGTCGTACTCGGCTTCGCGGTCGGCGGCGTTCCACTGTGGATTCCAGCGGGCCGCGAGATGCCAGTTCCGGCGCAGGCCCTCGAGATCCGGCCAGTAGCCGACGGCCAGCCCGGCGGCGTAGGCGGCCCCGAGCGACACGGTCTCGGCCACCATGGGCCGCAGCACCGGCACGTCGAGCACGTCGGCGATGGTCTGCATCAGCAGGTGGTCGGCGGTCATGCCGCCGTCCACCTTCAACGCCGTGGACGGCACACCGAGCTCGGCGGTCATGGCGTCCACGACCTCGCGGGTCTGCCAGGCGGTGGCCTCCAGCACCGCGCGGGCCAGGTGTCCCTTGGTGATGTAGGAAGTGAGGCCGACGATCAGGCCCCGGGCCTCGCTGTGCCAGTGCGGCGCGAACAGTCCGGAGAACGCCGGCACGATGTAGCAGCCGCCGTTGTCGGTGACGGTCCGGGCCAGCGTCTCGATCTCGGGGGCGCTCTGGATCAGGCCGAGCTTGTCCCGGAACCACTGCACCAGCGAGCCGGTGACGGCGATGGAGCCCTCCAGGGCGTAGGTCACCGGCTCGCCGCCGAGCTGGTAGCCGATGGTGGTCAGCAGACCGTGCTCCGACTTCACGAGCGTGTCGCCGGTGTTCATCAGCAGGAAGCTGCCGGTGCCGTAGGTGCACTTGGTCTCGCCCTTGGCGAAGCACGTCTGCCCGAACAGCGCCGCGTGCTGGTCGCCGAGCGCGGCGGCTATCGTCACGCCGGGCACGACGCGGCTGGTGACGCCGTGGATCTCGGCCGACGGCCGGATCTCCGGCAGCATCCGGGCCGGAATGTCGAAAAAGGACAGCAGCTCGGCGTCCCACACCTGCGTGATCAGGTTCATCAGCATGGTGCGGCTGGCGTTGGTCACGTCGGTGACGTGCAGGCCGCCGCTGGCCCCGCCGGTCAGGTTCCAGATCAGCCAGGTGTCCATGGTGCCGAACAGCACGTCGCCGCGTTCGGCCCGGTCCCGCAGCCCGGGTGTGTTGTCCAGCAGCCACCTCAGTTTCGGGGCCGAGAAGTACGTCGCCAGCGGCAGGCCGCAACGCTCGCGTATGCCCGAGCTTTCCGGACGGGCGGCCAGTTCGGTGACCAGTTCCTCGGTGCGGATGTCCTCCCAGACGATGGCCCGCCCGACCGGCACCCCGGTGTTCCGGTCCCACACCACGGCCGTCTCGCGTTGGTTGGTGATGCCCAGCGCCACCACCTGCTCGGCCGAGATGGCGGCGTCGCGCAGCGCCTGCGGCACGATCCGGTCGACGTTGCGCCAGATCTCCACCGCGTCCTGCTCCACCCAGCCCGGCCGCGGGTGGTGCTGGCGGTGTTCCCGCTGCGCCACCGCGACCAGCCGGGCGCTCTGGTCGAACAGGATGCACCGGGTCGAGGTGGTGCCCTGGTCGATGGCCATCACATACCGTTGCGCCATGATCCCCGCTCAGTCGCTCAACGCTCGCGAGACGGCCTCGGCCGCGCTGCGCACCTGACCCACCAGCGCCGGCTTGGGCCGGCTGGCCGAGTCGCAGATCCGTTCCACCGCACCGGAAACGCCGATCGCGCCGACCACGAGGCCGCCGGGGGCGCGGATCGGCGCGGCGATGCCGGCCTCGCCCGGCATGCACTCCTCGGCCTCGCTGGCCCAGCCGTCGGCCCGCACCTGGCCCAGCACCCGCTCCAGGGCCTGCGGCGACACGATCGTGCGCCGGGTCAGCGAGGTGAGCTCGCGATCGCGGGCCAGATTGGTGTCGTAGGCCAGCAGGACCTTGCCGAACGCGGTGGCGTGCAACGGAAGCATCGCGCCGACGCCCAGGGTCTGCATGGTGTCGTCCGGCCGGAACACGTGGTGCACGACCAGCACGGCCCCGTCGTGGTGCACGCCGATCCGCACCTCCTGGCCGCTGCGGGCGGCCAGCGTGTCGGCCCAGTTGATCGACCGCGAGCGCAGCTCGTTGGCGTCCAGGTAGCTGGAGCCCAGGTGCAGCAGCGCCGCACCCAGCCGGTAGCGGCCGGATTCCTGGTCCTGTTCGACGAATTCGACCCGTTGCAGGGTGCGCAGGATGCCGTGCGCGGTGCCCTTGGCCAGCCCCAGCGAGGCCGCGATCTCGGCCAGACCGTACTGCCCGGAGCCGCGCGCCAGCAGCCGCAGCATGGCGGCGGCGCGTTCGATGGACTGGATGGGGCCGGGCACGGCGTCAGCTAATCAAACGAGCCGGTTGTCGGCAATGTCGAACGCCCGGTGGTGGGACGGGCCCGCGCTGCCGGCCTCCGAGAGGCGCGCCAGCCGGACGGTAACCGATCGGACACGCTGTGGTCCGCGTCACCGTTCGACATTGTCGACCGGCGGCCGTTGAGCGGCCCGTTTCCGCTGCTTACGTTCCCCTCACTCACTGGGGGTGAGTCGACCGTTCAATGACGAATGGAGGAGTGGGTGGCTCTCGGAGCGGTGTTCCTCAGCGAGGTGCTCGGCACCGGACTGCTGATCTTGCTCGGCGCCGGTGTGGTGGCCAACGTGCTGCTGGTGAAGTCCAAGGGCTTCGACGGCGGCTGGCTGCTGATCAATTTCGGGTGGGGGCTGGCCGTGATGGCCGGCGTCTACGTGGCCTACAAGTCGGGCGCGCATCTCAACCCGGCCGTCACCATCGGCATCCTGAGCAGCGGGGCCAGCACGTACGCCCCGGGCGTGGCGGTGAGCCTCGGCTCGACCCTGGTCTACCTGGCCGGCGAGATGGTCGGCGCCTTCCTCGGCGCCTGCCTGTGCTTCCTGGCCTACAAGAAGCACTTCGACGAGGAGCCGGACGAGGCCAAGAAGCTGGCCGTGTTCTCCACCGGGCCGGCGATCCGCAGCTACGGCTGGAACTTCCTGACCGAGGTGCTCGGCACGTTCGTGCTGGTGTTCGTGATCCTGTCGTTCGGCAAGACGCCCTCGGGCCTCGGCCCGCTGGCCGTGTCCATGCTGGTGGTCGGCATCGGCGCCTCCCTGGGCGGCCCCACCGGCTACGCCATCAACCCGGCCCGCGACCTCGGACCGCGTATCGCGCACGCCATCCTTCCCTTGCGTTACAAGGGAGAGCCGCAGTCAACCGAGCCCAAGGACTCCGACTGGAGCTACGCCTGGGTGCCGGTGGCCGGCCCCATCGTCGGTGGCGTGATCGCCGGTCTGCTCTCCCACCTCGCGTTCTGACCGGAAGGAAACCCCATGGCCCAGCACATTCTCGCCATCGACCAGGGCACGACCAGCACCCGGGCGATCGTGTTCGACCACGCCGGTTCCATCGTCTCGGTGGGGCAGAAGGAACACGAGCAGATCTTCCCGAAGGCCGGCTGGGTCGAGCACGACCCGGCCGAGATCACCGCGAACACCCGCTACGTCATCGGCCAGGCGCTTGCCAAGGCCGACCTGAACATCGGCGACCTGGCCGCGGTCGGCATCACCAACCAGCGCGAGACCGCGGTGGTGTGGGACCGCAAGACCGGCGAGCCGGTGTACAACGCCATCGTCTGGCAGGACACCCGCACCCAGTCCATTGTGGACGAGCTCGGCGCGCTGGGCGGCGGGGCCGACCGGTACAAGGCCAAGGTCGGCCTCCCCCTGGCCACCTATTTCTCCGGCCCCAAGGTCCGCTGGATCCTGGACAACGTGCCGGGGGCGCGGACCCGGGCCGAGAACGGCGACCTGCTGTTCGGCAACACCGACACCTGGACGCTGTGGAACCTCACCGGCGGCCCGAACGGCGGTGTGCACGTCACCGACGTGACCAACGCTTCCCGGACCATGCTGATGGACCTGGACACGCTGTCCTGGGACGCCGAGATCGCCGCCGAGATGGGCATTCCGCTGTCCATGCTGCCGGAGATCCGCTCCTCCTCGGAGAACTACGGGGCCGGCGCCGGCGGTGTGCTCGGCGGCGTGCCGATCACCGGCATCCTCGGCGACCAGCAGGCCGCCACCTTCGGCCAGGCCTGCTTCGAGCCCGGCACGGCCAAGAACACCTACGGCACCGGCAACTTCATGCTGCTCAACACCGGCCTGGAGAAGGTGGCCAGCCACAACGGGCTGCTCACCACGGTCTGCTACAAGATCGGCTCGCAGGCCCCGGTGTACGCGCTGGAGGGCTCCATCGCCGTCACCGGCTCGCTGGTCCAGTGGCTGCGCGACAATCTCGGCATCATCGGCTCGGCCTCGGAGATCGAGGGCCTGGCCCGCAGCGTCGAGGACAACGGCGGCGCGTACTTCGTGCCGGCGTTCTCCGGGCTGTTCGCGCCGTACTGGCGGGCCGACGCCCGCGGCGCGCTGGTCGGGCTGACCCGCTTCGTCAGCAAGGGACATCTGGCCCGGGCGGTGCTGGAGGCCACCGCCTTCCAGACCCGCGAGGTGCTCGACGCCATGAACGCCGACTCCGGTGTGGCGCTGACCGAGCTCAAGGTGGACGGCGGCATGGTCGGCAACGAGCTGCTCATGCAGTTCCAGGCCGACCTCCTCGACGTGCCGGTGGTGCGGCCCAAGGTCGCCGAGACCACGGCGCTGGGCGCGGCCTACGCGGCCGGGCTGGCCGTCGGCTACTGGGGCGGCGAGGACGAGTTGCGGGCCAACTGGGCCGAGGACAAGCGGTGGACGCCGGCTTTGGCCGCCGACGAGCGGGAACGCGTCTACCGCAACTGGAAGAAGGCCGTCACCAAGTCGTTCGACTGGGTCGACGACGACGTGCGCTGAATGATCGACTAGAAGGAGTTCCCGATGTCCGCAAGGCTGGACGCCGGCTATCGCGAGGCCGCGCTGCGCACCCTGGCCGAGACCGAGTTCGACGTGCTCGTGATAGGCGGCGGCGTGGTCGGCGTCGGCGCGGCGCTGGACGCCGCCTCGCGCGGCCTGTCCGTCGCGCTGGTCGAGGCACGGGACTGGGCATCGGGAACCTCCAGCCGGTCGAGCAAGCTCGTGCACGGCGGGCTGCGTTACCTGGAGCAGCTGGAGTTCTCGCTGGTACGCGAGGCGCTGCGGGAGCGGGGCCTGCTGCTCAAGCGGCTCGCCCCGCACCTCGTGCGGCCGGTCCCGTTCCTGTATCCCTTGACGCACAAGGGATGGGAGCGGCCGTACGTGGGCGCCGGCCTGATGCTGTACGACACCATCGGCGGCGCGACCTCGGTGCCGATGCACAAGCACCTGTCCCGCACCAAGGCCCTGGCCATGTCGCCGAGCCTGCGGCCGGACGCGCTGACCGGCGCGGTGCGGTACTACGACGCGCAGGTCGACGACGCCCGGTTCACCATGATGGTCGCCCGGACCGCCGCCCAGCACGGGGCCACCGTGGTCAACCGGGCCGAGGTCACTGAACTGCTGCGCGACGGCGGCCGGGTCGCCGGCGCGGTCGTGCGGGATGCCTTGTCCGGCAACGAGATCCGGGTCCGGGCCCGGCGCGTGATCGGCGCGACCGGGGTGTGGACGCCGGAGAATCCGGCCTTCAGGATCCAGATGTCCAAGGGCGTGCACCTGGTCGTGCCGCGGGAGCGGCTGGAGCTGGAGACCGGGCTGATCATGCGCACCGAGAAGAGCGTGCTGTTTGTCATCCCGTGGGACAAGCACTGGATCATCGGCACCACCGACACGCCCTACTCCGACGCACCCGACCGGCCGACCGTCACCGACGAGGACGTCGACTACCTGCTCCAGCACGTGAACGCGGCGCTGAAGCAGCCGCTGACCCGCGACGACATCGTCGGCACCTACGCCGGGCTGCGGCCGCTGCTGGCCGGAAAGGGCGGCGAGACGGCCAAGTTGTCCCGCGAGCACGCCGTCGCCTCGCCCGAGCCCGGCTACTTTGTCGTGGCCGGCGGCAAGTACACGACCTACCGGGTGATGGCGGCCGACGTCGTCGACGTGGCGGTCAGGGGCCTGGGCGGCGTGGCCCCGTCGCTCACCGCCCGGCTGCCGATCCACGGCGCGGTCGGCTTCCACGAGCTGTGGGACGACCGGATCGGGCTGGCCTCGAAGAACGGCCTCTCGGTGTCCACTGTGGAGCGACTGCTGCGCCGGCACGGCTCGGCGGTCACCGAGCTGTTCGAGCTGATCCGCCAGGACCCGGGCCTGGCTGCCCACGTGACCGACGGCTACCTGGCCGCCGAGATCGTGCACGCCGTCACCCACGAGGGCGCGCTTGACCTGGACGACGTGCTCAGCCGGCGGACCCGGATCGCCTTCGAGTCCCCGGAGCGGGGTCGCGCCGTAGTCGAGCCGGTCGCGGATCTCGTCGGCGACCGGCTGGGCTGGGACGCCTCCGCGCGGCGCGAGGCCGTCGACAGCTACCTGGCGGACGGTGTCATGCTGCCCTCATGATCGGACTTCGCTGCGCACGGCTGTTCGACGGCGACACCCTGCACCACGGCCCGTCGACCGTGGTGCTCGACGGCGGCCAGATCATCGGCGGCCCGCTCGTCGAGCCGTCCGGCGACGTGCCGGTGATCGACCTGGGCGATGTCACGCTGCTGCCGGGCTTGGTGGACGCGCACACGCACCTGGCCTTCGAGCCCGGCAGCGACATCCCCCGGGACATGGCCGAGACGCCGCGCGAGGTCGTGCTCGAGCGGATGCGTACGCACGCGACGCGGGCGCTGCGGGCCGGCATCACGACCGTTCGCGACCTCGGCGACCGCGACTACCTCGCCCTCGAGGCCCGGGCCGGCCTCCCGCTGGGGCCGGAGATCCTGGCCGCCGGCCCGCCGATCACCAGCCCCGGCGGGCACTGCTGGTTCCTGGGCGGGGAAGTGCCGGCGGACCGGTCCGCGCTGGCTGACGCGGTGGCCGAACGGGTCGAGCGTGGCGTGGACGTCATCAAGATCATGGCCACCGGCGGCGGCATAACCCCTGGTAGCGCCGCCCACCAGTCCCAGTACGACCTGGACCAGCTGCGCGCCGTGGTCGAGGCCGCCCACGCCGCCGGCCTGCCGGTCACCGCGCATGCGCACGGCGGCGCGGGCATCAGGGACGCCGTGCGGGCCGGCGTGGACGGCATCGAGCACGGCACCTTCCTGACCGCCAACGGCGCCGACCCCGACTGGGCCACCGTCGAGGAGATCATCGCCGCCGGCGTCTACGTCGGCGTCACCGCCGGGCGCATGCTCACCGGAAGGCCGCTGCCGCCGCATGTCATCGCCGCGCGTTCCTTCCTGGCCGACATGCGACGGAAGGGCGCGCGGCTGGTCTGTTCGTCCGATGCGGGCGTCATTTCCGAGAAACCACACGACTGCCTGCCGCACGGGGCGCCGGAATTCCAGGTTTTCACCCAGCTTTCGGCCGCCTCGGTGTTGACGTCCGTCACCCGATTGGCCGCCGAGTCCTGTGGCGTGGGCCACCGCAAGGGCCGCATCGCCCCCGGCTTCGACGCGGACCTCCTTGCCGTGCACGGGGATCCGACCGCCGATCTGGCCGCGCTGACCGAGGTGGCGGCGGTGTTCCGGGCCGGAACACGCGTCGACAACTAGGGGACACCATCGGGGTGACGCAATCCACCGGATGGTGTCCGGTCGCCGTGGCTACGATGCCCATCGGCCGTGCGCGGAAGGGGAATGGATGCCCTACCTGGTGTGGATCGATCTGTCGGGACCCGACACCCAGGCGGACGACGAGCTGGCGGGCGCGCAGGTGCCCGAACTGGTTCTCGAACTCGTGCAGGCCGGCTGGGAAGTGACCGCGCCCGTCCTCGACGACGAGGACGAGGACGACGACGAGGGCCCTGAGCTGCTGGATGTCCGCGTGCTCGGCTACCCCGCGGGCGTTTTCGTCGGGCTGGCCGTGGACACCGACTCGATCGACGTGGCGACGGCGCTGGGGGCGAGCCTGGGGCGGCACCTGCGGGACGCTGCCCCGGCCCTGATGGGCTGGACGGTGGACTCGCTGCGGGTGGACAAGGCCACCGGCCCCGACGCCGAGGGCGGCTGGTTTCCGCTGCTCCGGGACGAGCCCCGGCCCCGGTTCCCGGTGGCCGAGCACCTGGCCTGGGACCTGCAGCGGCTGTGCGCGCAGTACCTGATCGGCGGGGCCGTCCGGCACCTGATCGATCCCACGCTGCGGGCGCCGCGGGCCATCGACGCCGCCGAGGTCGTGGCCGGCGCGAGCACCGAGCACCCGTGGGACCGGGAGCTGGCCGGGGCCCTGGGCGGTCTGCTGATCTCCGCCGGCCGGGTCGAGCACGAGCTGGGCTTCCGCGGCTCGATCGTCGGCCGCGGCGAGGGCGATCCGGCGCTGGCCCAGGCCCTGGTCGACGCGGTCCGGCGGGAGATCGACACGCCGTCGACCGAGGACGACGAGGACGACGTCGACATGCGCGGGCACGCCCTGCTCGACCGGTTCATGGCCGAACACCAGCTGACCTGGCAGGACACCGCCGACGGCGAGCGCCGCAGCCGCCAGCAGTTCCGCGCCCTGCTGTGGGCCGGGCTGCGGGCGCTGGCCACGATGACCCACTCGATCCAGGGCGAGGCCCGGTCGCCCTGGATGTGGCTGGCTTCACTGGACGAGAGCCCGGTGGTGGGCTGGCTGGCCGAGCAGGACGACGAGGAGCTGGAGCTCAGCGACGAGGACGAGCACAGCCAGATCGCCGCCGCCGCGCGGGCGCACCTGCTGGTGCGGGTGGCCCTGCTGCACCCCTCCCTGCTGGATCCCGCCGTCCCCGAGCACGGCCGCATCGGGATGGACGACATCGACTCGGACCCGCTGCACCACCTCTACGCCGACGCCGTGCTGGATCTCGGGGTGGAGGCGGTGGAGGCGGCGCTGCCGGCTACGGTCGGGGACGCGCTGCTGCCGGCGCTGCGGGCCGTCGAGGCCGAGGCCGACGACGCCATCGACGACCTGTACCAGGTGCTGGAGGGCCTGCTGACCGAGGACAACGTGCTGCCGGCCCTCGGTTTCCTGGCCGAGGTGGCCCGGGCCGCCGGGCCGTCGAAGGTGGCGCAGACGACCCGGCTGCTGCTCAACCGCCCGGCCGAGCTGGCCTGCGTCATGGTCGACCGGGACGACCAGGACGTCGACGCCGTGCTGCGGCGCTTCCTGGTGGCGCTGTCCTGCGCCGTCTCGGTGGAGTTCGCCGCCGAGCTGGCCGCCGAACTGCCCGAGCTGACCAGCGCCGATCCCCGGGACGAGCCGGCCCTGCGGCACGAGGCCATCACCTGGCTGGGCCGGATGATCGAGGCCGACTCGGAGCCGGAGTTCCACGCCACCGTGGTCAAGGCGATCGACTCCTGCCCGGCCCCGGGCTCGGACCTGCTCGCCGCCCTCGGGCACGAGAACCCCGACCCCGTGGCCATGTCGGCGCCGATGTCCACAGCGGAGCTCACCGTCGCCGTCGTGCAGGCGCTGTCGGCCTTGAGCCTGACGGCCCGGGCTCCGTGGCTGCCACAGGAGTTTCTGGTCGAGTGAGGAAGTCGGTCAGCTGGTCGGCCTCCTCGGCGACGGCGGTGGTTTCCTTGCGGTTGAAGGGACGCAGCGGCGTGACGGTGACGGCGTCGTCGGCGACGGTCCAGGTGGCCGCGACCCGGCCGTCGACGAGGACCACCCGCTCCCCGGCGACCGACAGGTAACGGTGTTCGTCGTCGACGATGCGGCCACGGTCGTCGTAGCCGAGCAGGGCGTTGTCGAAGGCCGGCAGGAAACGGACCGGGGCCGGCGTGTCGGGATCGGGCCGTGGGGCGTCCGGGAGGTCGAGCAGCTCGCGGCCGCGTTCGTCCCGGAAGCCTTTGAGCTGCGGGCGCAGGGCTTTCACCGCGGCCGGCAGGCCGGCGACGCCGGACCAGGCGCGGATGTCGGCCGTGGCCGCCGGACCGAAGGCCGCGAGGTAGCGGAGGACCAGCTCCTGGCCGTCGGTCGGCGGCGCCAGCTCGCGGCCCAGCCAGTGGGTGAGCAGCACGTTGCGAACGCCGCCTTTGCCGCGCCACAGGCCACGAGGGGGCGCCTGGACCACCGGCACGAGGGCGGCGATCAGCAGCTCACTCAGGGCTCGGGCCGGCACGTCGGGCCGGTTCATCGCCTGCACCAGCTCGGCCGCGGTGCGGGGCTGGCCGTCGGACATCACCTCGCGGCCGGCGGCAGCCACCGCCTCTAGGTCGACACCGTCCAGCTCACGGCGGTAGGTGCCGAGAACCCGTTGGCGCAGCATGGAATCGTGCCGGGACCGCCAGGCGATCGCGTCGTCGGCGGTGAGCAGGTGGACCGTGCGGCGCATGAGGTGCGTCCGCACGACCCGGCGTTGGGTCAGCAGATCGGACAGGTCTGCCGGATCGAAGGCCTCGATCCGTGACCACAGACCGACGAAGGGCTCCTGGGGCTCCTGGGCCTGCAGGCCGCAGAGGTGCCCGACCGCGTCGAGAACCGGCAGATCGGCGCGGTCGAGCAGCAACTGGCGGGCGAGGGTGGCCCGGTTGAGGGCCCTCGCGGACAGCACGGTCATCAGCTGGACTTCTGCCCGTCCAGGCTCTCGCGCAGGATGTCGGCCTGGCCGGCGTGCTGCGACGTCTCGGCGATGACGTGCACCAGGATCCGGCGGGCGCTGCGCACGCCGCCGGGCTCCAGCCACGGGGCCGCCGGCAGCGGCTGGGTCGCGTCGAGGTCCGCATCGGTGACGATCTCGGTGGTGCGGGCCGCGACCTGCTCGTAGCGGGCCAGGACGCCGGCCAGGGTCTCGCCCGGCAGCATCTGGAAGTCGTGCTGGTGGTCGATCATCCACTGCGGCGGCTGGGCCGTGCCGGCGGCGATGTCGGCCCAGGTCACGCCCTCGGGCAGGTCGTAGGGCATGGCCGACGGCCCCTCGACGACGAACCGCAGCCACTGCTCCTCGACGGCGGCGACGTGCTTGACCACCCCGCCCAGGCACAGCTCGCTGACGGTCGTGCGTTTGGCGGCCTGCTCGTCGGTCAGGCCGGTGGTGGTCCGGACCAGGGCGGCTCGGGCCTTGGCGAGCTCGGCGAGCATGTCGGTGTTCTCGGTCATGAGGCCACTCTGGCAGGAGTAGCGGACAGGTTGTGGCCGCTACTGTCGTCGTCATGCCGAAAACCTCGGGACGGCTGCTGTCGCTGCTCTCGCTGCTGCAGACCCGCCGGGACTGGCCCGCGCCGCTGCTGGCCGAGCGCCTCGACGTCAGCACGCGGACCGTGCGGCGCGACGTCGACCGGCTGCGGGAGCTCGGGTATCCGATCCAGACGTTGAAAGGCCCGGACGGCGGCTATCGGCTGGGCGCCGGCGCCGAGCTGCCGCCGCTGCTGTTCGACGACGAGCAGGCCGTGGCCATCGCCGTCGCCCTCCAGACCGCGATCACCACCAGCGGCGTCGGGGAGGCCGCCGCGCGGGCGCTGACCACGATCCGCCAGGTCATGCCCGCGCGTCTTCGGCACCGTATCGACGCCTTGCAGGTCACCGCCGTGCCCGGCAGCGCCCCGCCGATCGACGTCCGGGTGGTGATGGAGCTCGGCGCCGCCGTGCGGGCCGGTCATGTGCTGCGCTTCGACTACGTCGGCGCGCGGCGGCGGGCCGAGCCGCATCACCTCGTGACCTGGGGCGGGCGGTGGTATCTCGTCGCGTGGGACCTCGACCGCGACGACTGGCGGATCTTCCGGGTCGACCGGATCGAGCCCCGCACCCCAACCGGGCCCCGCTTCACACCGCGGCACCTACCCGACGTCGCCGCCTTTGTCACCGGCCGGTTCAAGGGCTCCGACGGCGCCGGCGACTGGCCGTGCCGCGGCGAGGTCATCCTGCGCATGCCGGCCTCCTCCGCCGCGCGCTTCGCCGGCGACGGCATCGTCGAGGAGCTCGGGCCCGACCGCTGCCGCCTCGTGCTCGGCGCGTGGTCGTGGGCCGGGCTCGCCGGCAGCATCGGCCGCTTCGACGCCGACATCGAGGTCGTCGGGCCGCCCGAGCTCGCCGACGCCTTCGCCCGCCTGGCCCGCCGCTACGCCGACGCGTCACATGGCTGAGGCCAGCTGGTAGACCTCCTGTGCGGGGTCGCCCAGAGTGGGGCCCTCCAGGTTGAGGGTGTGCAGGTCCTCGTCGAGCGCGCCTCGGCTGACCACGGAGAAGACGGCGCCGGTGTGGCCGTCGAAATCCGACAGCCAGGGGCCGCCGCTGGAGCCGCCGGCCATGTCGCACGGGGAGTTCCACGTGTCGCCCACACCGTTGTGCTGGAACGTCACGGGGACATCGCAGCGCAGCAGGAACTCCCCGCGCACCGGGATGGAACCGGGGTAGCCGAACATGCTGACGTTGCCGGTCGGGCGGGTGCCGAAGGCGATCCGCTGCGCGCCGGCGACATCGGTGATGTGCCGGCCGTTCTGGGTGCCCAGCACCACCATGGCGACGTCGAGCGGGGTGAGGTTGTACTCGTCCGGCACGACGAACGCCCGCGCCGCGAATACACCTTGCGGCGCTTGGCCATGGTCGTAGCCGGGGACGAACACCACGTTCGTCACCTTGATCTCCTGGTCGTCCCGGGTGAATCCCGGGTGCACGCAGTGCGCCGCGGTGATCAGCGTGTCCCGGTTTTCGCTGGTGACCGCCGTTGCCGTGCACCAGTGATCCACGCCCGGGACCTCCGTGAAGAAGAACCGGCCCACTCCCGCCGGGGCCGGCCCGGTCCACGGCTGCGCCGTCCGCTCAGCGGGCTCGGTCGCGCCCGCGCTCACCTGCTGCATTCGCTCCGGCGTCCAATGTGCCAGCGCCGCCGCCTGATCGTCGGCCGAGACCGTGTCCACCCGATCGGCCGGCGCCGCCGCGGCGGCCGGGGCCGTCAGTACCGCGACTGCGCCGAAGACGAGTAATGCTCGTGCGAAGGTTCCCATGCCTTGATGACGTACAGCCGGACGCGGGGTTGTTTTTGCAATTTGCAGCAAGCAATCCTCGGCCGCTCCGCGCTTTCGGAATCGGCGGTAAAACCTTGTGCGCGGGTGTTCGAGACGGCGCGTGACTGCTAGCCTCCGGTGCAGATGCACGTGCATCTGCACGAGAGGGGAGTAGCTGATCGCTGTTTTCCCTGGTGACGGGGCTTGCTGTCGCCTGTTGCCAGATGGGGACGGGGCCTCCTGCGCGAACAGGAGGCCGCCAGCGTCCATTCCAAGAGCACCCGCTTCGAGGAGTTAGACATGTCCAGAATACGCCGACGATCGCGAGGCCAGCACCGTCGCCTCGCCGGTCAGCGGCCGCCTCGCGCGCCGCGTTTCGGCGCACCTCCGGGCCGTCGTGCCCACACCTCCGCGCCGCATGTCCTGCTGCGGCCCGGACCCTGCGAATGCTGCTGGATCCGCCTCGCCCGTGACGTCATCATGAACCCGCGGCCCACCCTGCACGCCGCGGTGCTGATCGCGGTGGCGCTGGGTGGGTTGACCGTCGCCGCGATCGCGTTCGGGCCCGCGGCCCTGCCGCTCGCGCTATGCGGCGGCGTTCTGCTGCGAACTCGCCGCCGACGATAGCCGACGCGTGCTCGGCTTCGCCGCTGTGGGCGGGGCTTCGTCCCGTCCACAGCGGTTGTACGACCTGAGGTGGATCGTGAATCAGCCTGGGGAGCGACGACGTCGCAGCCGGCCGGCCAATAGCTTGGGTCCGGTGAGCAAGATCGAGAATTCGGTGCTGGACACAATTTCCTTGGTGGTGCGCAACATTCTCGCCGACCAGGGCGCGGAGGTCCGGCGGGACCAGGACCTGCGCGAGGATCTGGGGCTGGACAGCGCCGACATCGCCGAGCTGCTGGTCGAGCTGGAGGCGCGGCTGGGGGTGGCGCTGCCGGACACGGTGTTCACGCCGACCGACGACCTCGACCCACTGGGCACGGTGGGGCAGCTCGTGGACGCCGTCGCCGGGCACTGGGCGAAGGGCGGCGAGCAGTGAAGCCGGCGGATCTGGTCGCGTGCTTCGAGAACGCGGCGTCGAAGCGGGACGCGGCGTTGCGGCTGCCGGCGTACGAGGGCACCTGGGCCGACCTGTGCGTGTCGGCCGTGGAGGCCGCGGAACGGCTGCGCGGCCTGGGGATCGGCGAGGGCGACGTGGTCGCGGTGATCGCCGAGCCGGAGCTGTCGTCGCTGGCGGCGATTCTGGGGGCGTGGCAGCTGAACGCCGCGGTGAGCGTGCTGGCGACCGTCGACGGCGCGAAGCGGTCCGCCGCCAACTACGGCGACTGGTTGACCGGTCGGCTGGATCAGGTCGGCGCGAAGATCGTCGTCGGTGCCGGGGAGCTGCCGCTCGGGTGGGACCGGGTCGGCGGGGCGTGGCGGAATCCCGTGGCGCCGACGAAGTTGCCCGTGCCGGCGGCGGTGTTGCAGCTGACCAGCGGCTCGACCGGTGAGCCGCGGATCGTGCCGGTGACGGCGTCGGCGATCGTCGCCAACGTGTCGGCCATCGCGGCGCGGCTGGGGTTGGACCATGGCGACTCGGTCGTCAGCTGGCTGCCGCTGAACCACGACATGGGCCTGATCGGCACCTTCCTGATGCCCGCGCTGGCCGGACTCCCGCTGCAACTGTCCACTCCAGACACCTTCGTGCGCAGTCCGCTGTCCTGGCTGACCGATCTGAGCCGGCTGCGCGCCACCCTGACCTTCGCGCCGCACTTCGCCTACGGCCTGGCGGCGCGGCTGGGCCGGATCCGTCAACCCTCGCTGGACCTGTCTTCCGTGCGGCACTTTCTCAACGGCAGCGAGCCGATCAACGCCGTGGAGTTCGCCTCGTTTGGGGAATTCGCGCAGGGACAAGGCATGCCGGCGACCGCCTTGCGGCCCGGCTACGGCATGGCCGAGGTCGGCCTGGTCCTGACCCTGCCCGAACCGTCCGCCCCGCTGCGCTCGCTGACCGTCGACGGCAAGAACCTCGTCGTCGGTGCGGCAGTGGTTCCGTCCGCGACCGGCGCGCCGATCGTCAGCTGCGGACGTCCATTGGCCGGCTACGACGTCACGATTCGTTCCGACACCGGAGAAATCCTCGGCGAAGGCCTGGTCGGCGAGATCTGCGCGACCGGGCCGAGCCTGTTCGCCGGCTACCTCGGCGTCGACCGCGCCGGCCACTTCTGGCCCGACGGCTCCTACCGCACCGGCGATCTCGGCTTCCTGGCCGGCGGCGAGGTCTTCGTCTGCGGCCGGCTCAAGGACGTCATCATCGTCCGGGGTGAAAACCTGGTGCCGCAGGAGATCGAGCGCAAGGTTGCCGAGGTCGACGGCGTGCGACTGGGCAATGTCGCCGCCATCGGCGTGCAGGCTTCGGGCGGCGCGGAGGGCGTCGTCGTCATCGCCGAGACCACCGGCCGCTCCGAGCCCGGCGCCCTCAAGGCCCAGGTCGCCCGGACGGTCCGGGAGTACTTCGGCCTTCGCCCACTCGATGTTGTCCTGCTGCCGCAAGGAAAGCTACCCAAGACCACCAGCGGCAAGCTCCAACGCCAGCTATGCCGCCAGACCTACTTGACCGGGGAGTGGTCGCGGTGAGCTTTCCCTCGACCTCTCGGCAGGTCGGTCAGCGGATCGACAACCGCGAATGGCTTGGCCTGCAATGTGTTGCCCTGCTAGGTGACCGCGTGGTGCTTGACCTCGCCGCCGGCGCCAGCTCGCCCGGCGTCCCGATGACCTCCGACACCCCGCTGCGCTGGACCTGCTCCTCCAAGATCGTCACCGCCATCCTCTTCGCTGTGCTGGAAGACTCCGGCCTCCTCGACGTCGAGGCCCCCGTCCACCACTACCTGCCCGACTTCGCCGACCGCCGTATCACCTGCGCCCACCTCCTCAATCACAGCGCCGGTCTCGCCGAGGAGGCCGAGCAGCCCTTCCTACCTCGGGACGTCGCCGTCGACCTGGCCTCCACCAAGCCCGGCCAGCCCGACTTCGTGGTCGGCGAGGACCGCATGTACAGCTCCTTCGCCAGCTTCTCCGTCCTCGCCGCCGTCGCCGAGGCCGCCACCGGCTCGTCCTTCCCCGACCTGGCCGACCAGCACGTCTTCCGCCGTGCCGGCGTCCGCCCCAGCTTCGTCGACACCACCGCCGTCACCTGGATCGGCGACTCCGGCACCTTCGCTTCGGCGGTAGGTCCCTTGATCCCCGCCGCCAGTCTCGGCTCCGTCTTCCCTGGCACCGGCTGTGTCGGCACCGCCCTCGACCTGGCCCGGCTGCTACGGCTGATGTCCGTGCACTCCCCGCTCCGTCCCCGTTCCGCCGCTCACTACATCACCCGGCGCGCGCCGTTCGTGCCCTGCCGCCGTTCCGGCGACACGGCCGAGTGGGGTCTGGGCTTTGTCGTCGGCCCGGCCCGCTTCGGGCGCTGCGCCTCCGCCGCCACCTTCGGCCACGCCGGCTGCCGCTCCTCGGTCGTGCTGCACGACCCCGCCCACGACCTGACCATCGCCATCGTCGGCAACACGATCTCCAAGTCCCTGCTCCGCAGCGAACGGGTCAAGCCCTTCATCCCCGCCCTCTACGCCGACCTGGGCCTCGCCGCTCCGCGATAATGCCCAGTTTTTGTCAAGTTCCTGCCCGATAACCGCAATTCTGACCACTTTTCTGCCTGTTTTCCACACGTGATCCGTGCTTATCATGGGTCGCGTGTCCGGCTACGAGTACGACATATTCATCAGCTACAGCCGCTTCGGCAGCGCGCAGAGATGGCTGCTGAACCACTTCTATTCGAAGCTCAAGGACTGCCTCGCCGACGAGATCGCGCCCGCGCCCCGGATTTACGTCGACCGCGAGATGGCGCGCGGCGAGCACTGGCCGTCCAGCCTGCAGCGGGCCCTGCTGCACAGCAAGATCATGCTCCAGGTGCTGCACCCGCCGTACTTCCAGTCGAAGTGGTGCATGGCCGAGTGGATGAGCATGCGCGAGCGGCAGAGCCGGCTCGGGCTGGCCAGCATCGACGTCCCACAGGGATTGATCTATTCCGTGCTGTACGGCGACTCGGAAACCTTTCCGATCGAGGCCCGTGAGGTCTCGTGGGTCGACTTCAAGGATTTCGCCAATCCGGACATGGCGTTTCAGAAGACCGAGAAATTCGGGTCATTCCACTGGAAGGTCCGCGATTTGGCCCGTGACCTGGTCGAACTGCTCAAGCAGGTGCCCGAATGGCAGCCTGACTGGCCGATCATCGAGAAGCCGGATCCGGTCCTCATGCCGCCGACGCGGATGCCGAGGTTCCGGCGATGACCGGCACGGTCGTCACTTTCTACTCCTACAAGGGTGGTGTCGGCCGCAGCTCCACGCTGGCCAACGTCGCGGTGCTGCTCGCGCGCTGGGGCTACCGCGTGCTGGCGATCGACTGGGACCTCGAAGCCCCCGGCCTGCACTACTACTTCAAGGACGCCTTGCCCGAGGAGCCGGCGGGCGGCGTCATCGACCTGGCCCACGACTTCCTCAACGACGTGTCGCCGCGCTCGTACGAGGTCCGGCTCGAGATGGCGGAAGGCACGCTCTCGCTGCTGGCCGCGGGCCGGTTCGACGTCGACTACCCGGAGCGCGTGCAGGCCATTAACTGGGACGAGCTGTACCGGCGGGGGTTCGCGGCCTACCTGGAGCAGCGCCGGGCGGAGTGGACCGCGGACTACGACTTCGTGCTGATCGACAGCCGGACCGGCATCGCCGACACCGCCGGCATCTGCACCGCGCACCTGCCGGACCGGCTGGTTGTCGTGTTCACCGCCAACGACCAGAACCTCAGTGACGTGGTGGACATCGCCGAGCGGGCCGACCGGGCCCGGGACGGCATGCCGTACGACCGGCCGAAGCACATGGTGCTGCCGGTGCTGTCCCGCCTCGACAGCCGGGTCGAGTACGAGCGTGCCGAGGCCTGGCAGCACAAGTGCGCCGAGGCCGTGCAGCCATTGTTCAGCGACTGGCTGTCCAAGACCGTTTCCCCCGAGGTGATGGTGCGGCATCTGACGCTGCCGTACGTCTCCTATTGGAGCTTCGGTGAGCAGCTGCCGGTGCTGGAGGAGCTCACCCCGTCGGCCGACCAGCTCTCCTACGCCTTGGAGACCGTCGCGGCGGTGATCGCACAGCACTTCGACCGCACGGATCTACTGGCCGACAACCGTGACGCCTACGTGGCCGAGGCCCGCGTCCGCGACGACGAGTACGACCTGGACCTGCTGGTGTCCAGTCCCCGGTCCGCCGCTGTCCCGGCGGCCGAGCTGATCGACAAGCTGATCCGCCTCGGCGTCCGCGCCGACCAGTCGCTGTCCGGGGTGCCCGAGTTCCTCGACCGCTCTCCGTTGCTGGCCAAGCATCTGTGCCTCGTGGTGGACGGAGAGGTGAGTCGGTGGCAGGTCAACGAGGCCGAGCACTTCCTGCGCCAGACGCTCGCTCCCGGTGACGGGCAGCGGCAGCTGTTCTGTGTGTTCACCCGCGGCGGCGACCGCGAGAGCCTGCCCGGCTTCCTGCGCAACCTGCGGCCGCTGAAGTTCGGCCCCGGCGTCGCCCGGGAGCTGTACGACCTGATGGCCGGCGGCTCGCTGCCGATGGCCAGCCCCGACCGGGAAACCTTGCGGGACGCGGCATCCGCGCTGCGCAACCTGCCGGCGCAGGTGCCCTATCCCGGTCGGCTGGCCCTCATCCGGGAGACCGTGCGCGGCATGACCAGCGCCCTCGACGCCGGTGATCTGACCCTGCTGCCCGACCTGTCCGTCGACCTCGAACTGCTCAGCAAGACCCACGGCGCCGGCATCGACCTGCCGGACGACCTCGCGGCCGAGGTCCGCGGCCTGCTCGACCGGATCGACCGCCGAATCACCGCGTTCACCGTCTGAAAGGTGTTGTGATGCCGGAGAAGTACGGAAGCCACGAGCAGGCCACCCTGTTCGCGCTGATGCTCGCCCGGACGGAGGTAGGCAACCCGGACCTGAAGAAGAACTACGGTATCGAGCTGCGCGCGGCCGCCAGGGACAGGTTGAACAAGGATGGGCGGATTCGCTCCTGGATGGTCGGGCGGCGGTACGTGCACCAGATCACTGACGACGGTGTTGCCTGGTGTGCCAAGGAGTTCGACCGCCTTGAGGCACCGGAGCGGGCCGGTGCCCTGCCGCGGGTGATGTTCGAGGTGATGCACCGTTTTCCGCAGTACCTGCGGTGGCGCGACATCGACTTCGCGGACTTCATTGAACGCGGCAGCCTGGAGGAGCTGATCCGCAACCTCTACGAGCAGTTGTCGACCAAGTCCGGGGACTGGGTCCGGCTGGCCAAGATCCGGCCGCAGACCGAGGGCGTCGACCGGGAGGCGATCGACGCCGTGCTGGCGAAGATGATCAAGACCGACTGGGTCCACCTCGCTCCGGACTCCAACCGCAAGGCGCTGACCGGCGAGGACCATGAGGCGGCGATCCGGATCGGCAACGAGGACAAGCACCTGTTGGCGATCGAGGAATCATGACCGACGAGCTACGAAGGGCACTGGCCGCGCTGCGCTTCAACTTCGCCGAGACACCTGACGACGTCTGGCGCACCTCACCATCCCATGTGGACGGTCTGCACATCCGGGCCGACCTTCGCATCAAGGCCGGCGTCGCGAACGCGGCGGACAGCGACGGCCCCAGCCCGATCGGGCTGGTGCTGCAGGGGCAGAAGGGCATCGGCAAGACCCATCTGCTGGGCTCGGCCCGCCGGGTCGTGCAGGACAAGGGGGGCTACTTCTTCCTGGTCGAGCTGACCAAGGGCGAGGCCTTCTGGACCGATGTCGCGAGCGCGATGCGCAGCGAGCTGCGCCGGCTCAACGAGGACGGCGACCTCCAGATCATCGCCCTGCTTCGGCGGCTCTGTCTGCGGGCTGACGCGCCGGACCAGCTGCGCCGGTCGCTGTTGAACCAGGGCCGGTTAATCCCCGACAACCTGGATGAACTCGTCCGGCATCTGGTCAAGGTGGACGAGCGGGTCGCCAGCGAGTGCTCGGACACCATTCGCGCGCTGGCCCTCTACGGCTCCGAGCACTTCGACGACGGGCGGGCGTTCCTGAAGGGAACGGCGACCGCGCAGCATGAGCGGCGATGGGGTATCCCGGCCGAGCGGCTGGTGCCGCGCATGCTCGTCCGCGACATGTCCCGAGTGCTCGCGCTGACCGGACCCAGTGTCGTCGCCGTCGACCAGTTGGACACGCTGGTCGCGCTGGGACAGGAGGCAATCGACGCCGAGGCGGTGAGCCCGCAGCTGCGGATGGAGGTCGCGCGCATCGCGGATGGCCTGATGAGCCTCCGCGAGGTGACCAGGCGGACGCTGTCGATAGTGGCCTGCCTGCCCAACACCTGGACGCTGCTCGACAGCATCGCGAGCGACTCGTTCGAGGATCGCTTCACCAGGACGCCGATCCTGAACCTGATTGTGAAGCCGCAGGTCGGCAAGGATCTGGTGACGAAGTGGTTGTCGGTGGCCTATGCGGCGGCCGGGTTCGCGCCGCCGCACCCGACCTGGCCGGTGTCGCCGGACGCGTTCGGCGACTCATGGTCCGGTTACACACCGCGCCAGCTGCTCAAGACCATTCTCGCGCACGCCGAGGCGTGCATGTTCGGCGAGATCCGCGAGCTGAGGTCGTTCGACGAGAAGCCCGAGGAGAGACTTGAGGAGACACCAGTGCGGACCGGGCCGCCGCCGGACTATCTCAAGGAGTACGACGAGAAGTTCGAGCAGCTGCGGGGCCAGGTCAAGCTCTCGGCGGCCGATCTCAAGGAGCACAACGAGGACGAGCTGATGCCGGAGCTGCTGCTGGCCGGGCTGAAGTCGTGGGTCAACGAGGTGGGCAACGACGCGCTGGAGTGGGCGCCGGAGCCGGCCAGCAACGCCCTGCACGCCGATCTGCGCCGGACCCTCGACGAGAAGTTGGACGTGCAGGAGCGGTGGAGCTTCCGAGTCATCGCCAGCAGTCACGGCAACAAGGTGCTCAGCCGCCTGCGCAGTGTCCGCGACGCGGCCCAGATCCGGGCGGACGTGAACAACCGGCATCTGGTGTTGATCCACAACGGGCCGAAGGGCTGGACCGGGAAACAGACCCAGCTCGAGGTCGCGGAGATGGAGGAGGCCGGTGGCCGGCGGGTCCAGATCACCGACGATGACCTGCGGACGTTCGGGGCGCTCAAGGAGATGCTGGCCGATCACCCGCCGCAGCTGCTGGCCTGGATGGCGCAGCGCAAGCCGGTGAGCACGACGACGTTCCTGCGGGAGATCCTGCCGGAGCCGAAGGTGGGGCGGGCGGTGGCCGGGCAGCAGGAGACGCGGCCGCCGCCGGTGGAGGAGACGGTCACCTGGCCCGCCGAGCGGGACGAGTTCGGTCTGGACGGGATGCGCGTCGAGCTGGAGTCGCTGCGCAAGCACGTGATGATCTTCGCGGGGTCCGGGAGCGGGAAGACGGTGCTGCTGCGCAGGATCGTCGAGGAGTGCGCGCTGCGCGGGGTGTCGGCGATCGTGCTGGACCCGAACAACGACCTGGCGAGGCTGGGCGACGCCTGGCCGGAGCCGCCGTCGGGATGGGGGCCCGGGGACGCGGACACCGCGAGCGAGTACCTGGCCAACACCGAGGTGGTGGTGTGGACGCCGGGCAGAACCAGCGGCCGGCCGCTGAGTTTCCAACCCCTGCCGGACTTCGACGGGGTGGGTGAGGACCCGGACGAGTTCACGGCGTCGGTGGAGGCGGCGGTGGCGAGGCTGGTGCCGCACGTGGGACTGACCGGCACGTCGAAGGGAGCCAGGCGTGGCCAGGCGGTGCTGAGGGAGGCGGTGCGGTACTACGCCCGCAGGGGAAAGCGGGACCTGGCCGGGTTCGTGGACGTCCTGGCCGAGCTGCCGGACGGGGTGAGCAAGCTGAGCACGGCCCCGGGCATGGCGGCGGATCTGGCGGAGACGCTGCGTGCGGCGATGGTGAACGACCCGCTGCTGGGCGGGGTGGGCACGCCGACGGATCCGGCGCTGCTGCTGACGCCGTCGCCCGGAAAAAGGGCACGAGTGTCGGTGATCAGCTTTGTCGGGCTGGCGGCCGAGGAGCAGCGGCAGGGCTTCGTCAGCCAGTTGCAGCTGGAGGTTTTCGCCTGGATCAAGCGAAACCCGGCGGCGGACCGGCCGCTGGGCGGGCTGATCGTGATGGACGAGGCCCAGACCATCGCCCCGTCGGGCAAGCTGACGGCGAGCACGCAGAGCACGATCCTGCTGGCCTCGCAGGCCCGCAAGTACGGCCTGGGCCTCATTCTGGCCACCCAGGCGCCGAAGGGCGTGCACAACCAGGTGGTGGGCAACGCGACCACGCAGTTCTACGGCCGCCTCAACACCGCGGCCCAGATCGCCGCGGCGATGGAACTGGCGCGGGCCAAGGGAAGCGCGGTGGCGGACATCGCGAAGCTGGAACGCGGGCAGTTCTACGCGACCGGCGAGGCCGGCGGCTTCCGCCGGATCCGGGCCCCGCTGTGTCTGAGCCACCACCCGCCGAGCCCGCTGCGCGTGGAGGAAGTGCTCGACCGGGCCCGCCCGGAATAGCGGAAATGGGCTCCCCCGAGGGAGCCCATTTCCGCTATTCGGTCAGCCCACGGTCGCGGCGAGCACGGTGTTGATCCGCTGCCACAGCGCGGCGAACAGCGCTTCCCGGCTGTACGAACGGGGTTCGGCGCCGCGCCCCAGCACCGTGAGGTCGTGCAGCTCCAGCACGGCCGCCCCGGCGTCGAGGTCGTAGACCGGCCGGGCCCAGCCGTTGCTGCACGCGCTACCGGCGTCGTGCCGGCCGACCACGAAGTTCACGGTCTCGTCGCCGCCGATGCCGCCGCGCTGGATGTCCAGGGCGTACACGGTGTCGCCGGCCCGTTCGATCCGCACGGCGATCCGCGCGTCGCCGACGTGCGCGGTGCCGGCGAACCCGCGCCGGTCCAGCCCGGGTAACGCCGCCGCGAACTGCTCGCCCAGGTACCGCATGGCCGCGTCCTGCTCGGCGTAGCGGCTGAACGAGGCCGGCACGGTGACCGCCACCGACACGAACTCCTTGGCCCTGCTGACGATCTGCGCGACCGGGGCCCGATCCCGGCCGGCGGCCTCGGCCGCCTCGACCCGGGCGGCCAGCGCCTCGGTGAGCTCCTCGACGACGTCCCGCAGGTACGTCACGTGCGGGTGCAGCAGCTCCGCCGGCACGGCGGTGTCGCCCACCAGCACCGGCAGCACGTGCTCGTCCCCGGCGCGGACCGCGCGCAGCATGGCCGCCGCGAAGTCGTCCACCGACGACACGAACGGCAGGAAGAACCGGACGCGAGCGTCCGGCAGGTCGCCGCTTTCCTTGTGGGACCACCATTCGTGCGTCTGGTCGGGCCCGTGCAGCACGGTCAGGCCGCGCTGCCGCCACACCTCGACCACCTCCCCGACGGCGGTCCGCTGTTCCTCGGCGAACGACACGGCGACGTCGTAGTCCACGTCTGACCTCCCGGCTTTGTTCTGGTTGGGCCGGCGCAGGATCCGGACAGGATGTCGACGAGAAGTGGACGGGCCGTGGATGCACCGCCCGTGACCGCACGGCAACCCTGCGGCCACCACCGAATGCGCGCCGTGCGGCTGAGCCGTTGAATGACCGTTTCCCGTTTCCCATCGAGGCGGGAAACGGTCACCTCATTGTTGTCAGTTTCTGGCCGATGAATCCTTGATGTGGGCCCCGGAAATCCCGGTGGAAATACCCAGTCACATCTCTTGAGGGGATTCATCATGTCCACTTCGCTTGCCCGCGTCCTCGCGGGCGTCGGCGCCGCCCTGGTCGCGCTGTGCATCGTCTTCGGCTCGCCGGCCAGCGGCGCGGTCCGGCACCTGGACGGGGACGACCCGACCCCGCCGCCCACTACGACCAGCGCCACCACCGACGGCGGCAACCCCTGGCACGGCTGACCGCCACATTTTCGCCCGGCCGGCCGCGATGTGGTCGCGGCCGGCCGGGCGATTGTGGTCTAATCGGCGGCAGTCGTCAGGGGAGGCGCCGATGACCGAATCATTTGGTGCGCTGCTGCGGGAATGCCGCGACGTCGCCGGGCTTTCGATGGGCGAGTTGGCCCGGCGGGTCAACTACAGCAAGGGCTATCTCAGCAAGATCGAGAACGAGCTGAAGCCGCCGAATCCGACCATGGCCAAGCTCTGCGACCACGCCTTGGACGCCGGCGGCCGGCTGATCGAGGCGGCCCGGTCGGTCCGCACCCTGGACCGGCGTCAGGTGCTGGCCGCCGGCACGATGGTCGGCTTCGCGCTGGCCGGCGGGCCGCGGCCGGCGCTGGACGAGTCGGTGCTGGACGGCATGCGCGCCTCGTTCGAGAACCTGCGGGCCCTGGGCATGCGGACCAGCCCGGTGGTGGTGCTGGAAACCTTGCGGGCCCAGGTGAACACCGTGGTGGCGCTGGCCCGGGAGAACCCCGAGCCGATCCGGTCGCGGCTGCTGCTGCTCGGCGCGCGGATCGCCGAGTACACCGGCTGGATGAGCCAGGAGGCGGGCGACGAGCCGGGAGCGCTGGCCTGGACCCGGCAGGCCTCCGAGTTGGCGCTGGCCGGTGGGGACCGGGAGATCGAGAGCTACGCCTTCGTGCGCGAGGCCGGCCTCGCCCTGTACCGGCAGGACCCGCAGAGCACGATCGACCTTGCCCGGCAAGCACAACGCGTTGGCCGCCCCACCGCGCGCACCCTGGGACTGGCGCTTCGCCGCGAGGCGCAAGGCCATGCGATCGCCGGCGATCGCGACTCCTGCGAGCGTGCCATGGACCGCGCCGTCGAGCTGCTCGATCAGTCCACATCGGACGTTCTCAAGTACCCGGTTCTCGGCTCCACCACGGCGGATCCGATCGGGCTGGCCCGCGGCTGGGCGCTGTGCGACCTGGGCCGCGCCGTCGAGGCCGCCGAGCTCCTCGACCAGGAGATCCTCCGACTACCGCCCGCCGCCCGCCGCAACCGGGCTCGCTTCGGCACCCGCCGGTCGCTGGCCTACGCCCTGGCCGGCGAGATCGACCAGAGCTGCCTGACCCTGGCGGAGACCCTGGACCACACGACGCAGGTCGACTCGGCCACCGTGCGCCTCGACCTGCGAGACCTGGCCCGAACCCTGAGCCGCTGGCGCGGCCACCGCACCGTACGAGAGATTTCCCCGTCACTGAGCCGAGTCCTGCACCGGCACTAGCTCGCGGTCCGACACCCGCACGGGAGATGCCAGGAAGGGCCCTATCCTGGCGCTGGGTGCAGTGAAAGGGCCTTTCCTGGCGTTGGCCGTTCAGCGGCATGCGCAGTGGAAACCGGCCCGTTCCGTGCGAACAGCGTCGGCCTCCGGCTGCCCCAGCTCGGTGAACTGCGCCGCGGCGGCGTCCCAATGCCCCACCGCATCCGCATGATTCCCCAGCGCATGCTGGGTTTGTGCCACGCCGTGGTTGGCATGGGCCTGGTAGAAGCGGTTTCCCGTGCCGATGGCCAGGTCGAGCGCGGCCTGGAAGGCCCTGAGGGCGTCGGCCAGTTTGGCGCCGGCCAGGGCAGTCGCGCCGCGGTCGTGGTAGAGCTGCGTGCGCAGGTCGGCGTCGTTCACGTCGGTGGCCACGACTTTCGCCCGCATCTGATAGTGCTCGGCCTCGGCCAGCCGCCCCTGCGCCCGGTGCACGTTGCCGATGTTGTTCAACGCGTACGCGGCCGCGCAGCGGTCGTCCACCTCGCAGGCGTGCTCGTACGCCTCGGAATGACTGGCCAGGGCCTCGGCCAGCAACCCGAGATCGAGCTGGACCGCGCCGAGATTGTTCAAGGCGTGGGCCAAACCCTGCACATGGTTGATTTCACGGAGCATCGGCGCGGCGTCCTGGTGGTGCCGCAAGGCGACTTCCGGACGCCCCCGAATCCCGTTGAGATAGCCCAACATGCTCAGCGCGTGGGCCTGTCCGCGCACATCGCCGCACTGTTCGTACTTCTCCAGCGCGGCCTCGAACCGTGTGATCGCGAACTCGTGCTCGCCGAGCTCCATCGCCGGGATGGCGATGGCGCACAGCGTGGCGGCCTCGCCCTGGGCGTCGCCCAGCCGCGTCCACTTCGGCAACGCCTGCTCGGCCAGCGCCCGCGCCTCGGCGAGCCGGCCGAGTCGGTCGTGCGCGGTGGCCAGCCGGAGCAGCACGTGTGCCTGACCGTAGTCGTTGTCCGGAATGATTTCCCGGGCCAGCTGGAGGGTGTCGACCCAGTCCTCCAACCGGTTGGTCGTGTTGAAGTACCGCCACATCAACACGGCCAGCCGCCATGCGTGCTCGGGCTCGCTGTTGGTTGCGGCGAAACGGATCGCGGCGACCAGGTTGGCGCGCTCGGCGGCAATCCACGCCACCGCGGTGTCCGGGTCGGCGAAGGTCGGCGCGGCCGGCGCGGACCGGTCCACGGCGGGCAGTTGGTCGAACGGGTAGCCGACACCGGCCGCCCCGGCCAGCGTCACGAGGTAGAAGTCGAGCAGTCGCAACAAGGCGTCCGAGGTGTGCTGCGGCAATGACGCCGCGAACTCCTTGAGCGGATCCAGCATCTGGTACCGGTCCGGGGCGATCTCCTCCAGCAGGCACACTTCGTGCAGCGTGTCGAGCACAGTGCGGGCCCAGACGACGTCGCTGTCGACCAGCGCCGCCGCGCCGGCCACGTGGAGATCCGCCCCCGGAACGTGCCCGAACAACCGGAACGTCTTCTGCTGCACCAGGTCCAGCTGCTGATAGGAGGCCTGCACGGCGGCCGGCCCGGACAGGTCGTCCAGCTGCCCCAGCAGGTGTTCCAGCGGCCACTGGTCGTGCCGGCGGAACAGCGCGGCCGCCACCTGGATCTGCACCGGCAGATACCCGCACCGCCGGACCACCTCGGCCACTTCGGGCGACTTGCCGCGAACGCGGTGCGGGCCGGTCAGCACGCGGAACAGCGCGGCGGCGTCGTCGGCCGGCAGCGGGGAAAGCCGGATCGGCTCGCCGGTGTCCGGATCGCCCATCCGCCGGCTGGTGACGATGGCGAGGCAGCCTTCCGCCTCCGGAAGCATCGGCCGGACCTGCTCCGGCGAGAAGGCGTTGTCCAGCACTACCAAGGTCCTGGTGCCGTACAGCTTGGTCTGGTAAAGCGCGGCTTTGCGGCTCTCCGTGGTCGGGATCTGCTCGGCCGGCACGCCGAGTTCGAGCAGCAGCCGGGTGAGCGCCTCGGAGACCGTCATCGGCGCCACGTTCGGCGTGAAACCGTTGAGCCGAACCATGAACTGGCCGTCGGGATAGCGATCGCGCAGCCGGTACGCCGCCTCGATCGCCAACCCGGTCTTGCCCGAGCCCGGCGCGCCGCTCACCCACACCGCCCGGCCGTCGCCGCCGGTGATCACGTCGAGTTCCTTGGCCCGCCCGGTGAACATGCCCGGCCGCGACGGCAGCGAACTGGCCGGCTCGCCGTGCTCGGCCCGTGCGGCCAGATTGCGCAGCGCGGTGCCCGGCTCCATGTTGTACTCGGCCAGAGCGTCTCTTGTCTCCCGGAAAACGCGGACAGCTTCCACATTGTCGCCGCCCGCGAGCAGCGCCCGCATGAGCAGCTCGGCGTACTTCTGCCGGGCGGGATCCTGCCGGACCGCGCGGCGCAGCCGGTCCCGCGCCGACCGGTGATCGCCCACCGCCAGCTCCAGCTCGGCCAGGTCCCCGACCGCATCGGAGTACGCGGCGTCCGGCGACACGACCTCGGCCCCGCCGATGCGGTCGATGTCGATGTCCTCAAGGAACGGTCCACGCCGAAGATCGACCGCCTCGCGCAACAGTTCGATCTGACGACGCTGATCGCTGGTGCGCAGCGATTCCTCACGCAGCCGGTCGAACCGCGCGATGTCCAGCTGGTCCTCGTTGACGCGCAACACGTAACCGGTCGGCGTCGTCTCGATCGCGGCGTCGGTGTCTCGAAAGGCTATGCGCAGCTTGTTGATATATCCCCGAACAAGGGTTCGGCGCGCCGGGTGGTCCGGCCACACGGTCTCGGTCAGCCGCTCCGGGGAGATCGGCCGATTTGCGTGCAGCAGCAACACGACCAGAATGAACCGCTGCTGTTGGTCACCGAGCGGCACCGGCGCGCCGCCGTGCCATGCCTCCAGTGGCCCCAGCATCCGAAACTCCACGCGGCCTCCCGGCGTTCGAGCTTGATATCCGTGTAGCGGCCGCGCAAGCGCCCGTCCGTGTACCCGCGTTTTCGCGTTTGGTCCACGATCTGTCGACGCCGGCCGAGCACGCTGCCGCGGTGGAGCCTGTGCTGCCCTGCTACGTGGTGTGCGACTTTTCCCCGTCCATGACCGACTACATCGGCGATCTGCGCGCCGGGTTACGGGAATTCCGCGGCGCGTTGCACGCGGATCCGGTTGCCGCCGCACGGATCCGCGTGTGCGTGATCGTCGTCGGGCCGACGCCATGGGTGCGGCAGCCGCTGTGCCCGGCGGCCGAACTAGTTGACCTGGCCGAGCGAATTCCCTGCGCCGGCACGAATTTCGGGCCTGTGTTCGAGTTGCTCCGCGTCACCATCGAGCGGGACGTGAACGCTCTCAACGGAAATCGGCGGCCCCTCGTGTTCTTCGCCTCTGACGGCCGGCCGACCGACCCGAAGGCCTGGCCGGCGGCGTTGGCCACGCTCACCGACCCGGCCTGGCCGGCCCACCCCGAGATGATCGCCTTCGGCGTGGGCGCGGCCGACCGCGACACCCTCACCCGGATCGGGACGGGCCGGGTGTTCCTCGGCGGCGTGCGGATGGGCGCCGCGCTGAGCGCCAGCGTGCTCATCCACGCCGTGTCCACTTCTGGTCCACTCGTCCGCCAGAACCTGTCCGGGAGCGGGAACGTCTTCGGGGAGGCGGATCGATGAACGGGCACCTGGAGCTTGTGCGCGAGCTGAAGCGGCTGCGCAAGGGGCGGGGCGTGCTGGCCGGCGGAATCCAGCAGCGGGTCGGCCCGGCCGTGCGCGCGGCGTGCGACATCGACGCCGGCGACGGGCCGGTGGCGGTGCGGCGCAAGCTGACCGCCCGGCTGACCGAGCTGGCCGAACAGCTGCCTGAAGACCTGCGGCTGGCCACGCTGGTGGCGTTCGCCATCGACCCCGGGGCCAGGCAGGGGCTCTACCAGGACCGGGTGCGCTGGGTGGCGATCCGGATGGAGCGGGACGAGCGGACGGTCCGCCGCCGGGTGGACGAGGCGATCAGCCAGGTCGCCGAGCTGGCCGCCGGGGCTGCCAGCCGGTTCGGCGGCTGGCGGACCGCCGAGCTGAGCGTGGCCGTGGCGCTGGACCAGGACCGGCCGGAGGTGCTGGAACAGCGGCGGATCGTGGCCGAGCAGGACGGCCTGCGGGAGCTGGAGCTCGTCGCGCCGATCCCGCTGGGGCAGTCCGACGTGCAGGTGCTCTACGGCGGCACCCTGGTCGCCGACGATCAGGTCGGCTTCACGCTGGCCCTGCCGGCGCCGGTGGCCAAGGAGGAGCGGCACGACCTCGCGGTCCGGTTCCTGCTGCCGACCCGGCAGGCGATGCGGCCGTACCTGCTGTGTGTGCCGAAGCGGCCGTGCGAGCGGTTCGACCTGCGGCTTCGGTTCCGTCGGGACGGGCTGCCGCCGACGGTGTTCGCGCTGCACGGGGCGTCGGGGGAGGACCCGCTGCACGACGGCCGCCAGCAGCCGGTGGACCGGGCCGGCGAGGTGCATGTGCGGTTCCACCAGCTGACTCCCGGCCTGGCCTACGGCGCCCGGTGGGAGTGGCCGGCGTGATCCACCCCGGCGAATTGCCACATGCGCTTCCCACTTGCGTTCAGGTGACACAGAGGAAGCGCATGTGGTGAATCCCGGTGTGAGGCTCCGGCGACTGCCAGGAATGGTGGCTACCGTGGGGGCGTGCGAGTGGCGACGTGGAACGTGAACTCGGTGAAGCAGCGGCTGCCGAGGCTGCTGCCGTGGCTGGACGAGCGGCGGCCGGACGTGGTGTGCCTCCAGGAGACCAAGCTGTCGGAGGAGGCGTTCACGGCGCTGCTGGGCGAGGAGCTGAAGCGGCGCGGATACGAGGCGGCCGTGGCGGGCGAGCCGCGGTGGAACGGGGTGGCGGTGCTGTCCCGGGTCGGCCTCGACGACGTGACGGTGGGCCTGGCCGACGCGCCGGGCTTCCCGCACCAGGAGGCCCGGGCGGTGGCCGCCACCTGCGGTGGCGTCCGGGTGCACTCGCTGTACGTGCCCAACGGGCGCGAGCCGGATTCCGATCACTACCGGTACAAGCTGGCCTGGCTGGCGGCGCTGCGCGCGGTGGCGGCCTCCGGGCCGGCCGACGTGGTGCTGTGCGGCGACGTCAACATCGCGCCAACCGATGCTGACGTGTTCGACCCGGACGCGTTCGTGGGCCAGACGCACGTGACCGAGCCGGAGCGGGCCGCCCTGAACTCACTGCTGGAGCTGGGCCTGCACGACGTGGTCCGCGAGCACTGGCCGACCGAGCGGGTGTTCAGCTACTGGGACTACCGGGCCGGCATGTTCCACCAGGACCTGGGCATGCGCATCGACCTGGTGCTGGCTTCGGCCCCGGTGGCCGGGCGGGTGCGGGCGGCCTGGGTGGACCGGCACGCCCGCAAGGGCACCGGGCCCAGCGACCACGCGCCGGTGATCGTGGACCTCGACGAGGCCCCGGACGGCGACATCGGCCCCGTGGTGCCGCCGCCGTCGTCGGCCCGCGGCGGGGGCCGGAAAGCGAGGCTGCCGCAGGCCAAGAACTGATCCACATCTCACACCGGCAGTCAACCGGCCATCCGGCACCGTATCGTTACGGAAAGCTGCCAACTGGGGGTACGCGCGGAGGTGAGGCGATGGGGCGGCGTTCGCGCTTGGCCTACGAACCGCCGAGCCAGCCGCTGCCGACCCGGTTCCGGGTCGAGGGCCTGGTCGGGCGGGGCACCGGCACGGAGGTGTACGAGGCCTTCGACGAGCTGCTGGACCTCCAGGTCGCCGTCAAGCTGTTCCCGGCCGACCTGGACGACACCGCCTGCCGGCGGATCGCCGATGAGGCCCGCGCCCTGGACCGGCTCAACCACCGCCGCCTGGTGTCGGTGTATGACGGCGGCGTCTACCTGGGCCGGCCGTACCTGGTGATGCAGCTGATCCGCGGCACCAGCCTGAGCCGGCGGCTGCGGGAGGGCCCGGTGCTGACCGCAGAGGCGGTGGTGCTGATCGCGCTGCTGGCCGACGGGCTGGCCCACGTGCACGCCCAGGGCGTGGTGCACCGGGACGTGAAGCCGTCCAACATCCTGCTCGACGAGGAGGGCTTCCCGCACCTGAGCGACTTCGGCATCGCCCTGCTGGCCGGGCAGTCGCGGGTGACCGCCGTGGACGAGGTCATCGGCACGCCCGCCTACCTCGCCCCGGAGCAGATCCTCGGCGGCGCGCTCGGGCCCGCGGTCGACGTCTACGCCCTCGGCCTGGTGCTGCTGGAGTGCATCACCGGCCGCCGCGAGTTCGACGGTCCGAACAAGATGGAGGCCGCGCTGGCCCGGCTCAGCCGCGACCCGCGGATCCCGACCGACCTGCCGGGGCCGCTGGCCGGGCTGCTGCGGGCCATGACCGCCCGCGAGCCGGGCCGCCGGCCGACCGCCCAGCACTGCCTCAACACGCTGTCCGCGCTGGTCACCGAGGCCGCCGGCGGTGACCTGGAAACCGAAACCCTGTCTATACCCTGGCGGTCAGCCTGATCTCCAGCAGTTGCTGCCGCCGGACCCACCGGCGATGATGGCCGATTCCCGCCAGCTTCGCCCTCGGCGGCGGGACATGCTGGTCGTATGAACGTGAAGACCATTGTGGACAGCCCCGTCGGCCGGCTCACCCTGGTCGGCGAGGATGGCACGCTCACCGGCCTGTACATGGAGAACCAGCGGCACCGGCCGGCCGAGGAGACCTTCGGCGCCGTCGACGCCTCGCCGTTCGGCGCGGTGATCGAGCAGCTGGCCGCGTACTTCGACGGCGAGCTCGACACCTTCGACCTGCCGCTGGCCCCGCGCGGCACCCCGTTCCAGCGGACCGTGTGGGCCGCGCTGTGCGAGATTCCTTACGGCGAAACCATTTCCTACGGCGAGCTGGCCGAGCAGATCGGCAAGCCCAGCGCGGCCCGGGCCGTCGGGTTGGCCAACGGCAAGAACCCCATCGGCATCATCGTGCCGTGCCACCGCGTGGTCGGCAGCGGTGGCGACCTCACCGGCTACGGCGGCGGCCTGGCCCGCAAGCAGTATCTGCTGGAGTTCGAACGGGCCGGCGCGAAGAGCGAAGCGGGGCTTCAACTCGCCGCCTGGTGAGGTCAGCGCTCGATCCGTGCCCTGAGGGTGGGCAGGCCGGGGCCGGCCAGCTCGGGCAGCACGGCCCGGCGGCCGGTGACGGCCATCAGCAGCGGCTCGGCCGGGCCGGCGACCACCGGCCCGAAGCCGGCCGCCCAGCCCAGATCGGTGGCGACCACCCGCAGTCCACGGACCCGCCACGGCCCGCCGACCACCGGGTTCAGCACGGCGGTGCGCAGGCAGGGGCGGAGCCGCTCGGCGGGGACCTCCCGGGGCCGGCCGAGGGCGCGGCGGATGTCCTGGTGGTGGATCAGGCCGTCCTCCAGCCCGATCATGCCGCCGAACCACGAGGTCAGGCCGTGCGGCGTGAGGTGCCGGCGCAACAGGACCAGCAGCTCGTCGGGGGAGCGCCGACGCAGCTCGTCCACGCCGATCGCGTTGGCGCGGTGGACCCCGAACGCCGCCCGGGCCAGCCGGTCGAACAGGGCGCGGGTGTCCAGCTCGTCGTAGCTGATCATGTGGGCGACGACGTCCCGCACCCGCCAGCCGGCACACAGGCTCGGCGCGTCCCACTCCTCGGGGCTCAGGGTGGCCAGGAACTCGGCGAGGTCGGTCCGCTCCTGACGGGCCAGCTCCAGCAGCGTCATGGCGTCACAATGCCATGGCGGCAGGTACGGCTCTCCACCGTCAGGGCCGCAGCAGCACCCGGATCGGGTAGCCGTCGTGCTCACGCAGCCGGCGGATGCCCTCCTCGAACTCTTCCAGCGGCAGCACCGCGCTGACCGACGCGGTCAGGTCGAGCCGTCCCCGTGACACCAGTTCGACCAGCTCGGCGAGGTGCTTCATCTTGTAGCCGAGGTGCCCGGTCACGGTGTGCCGGCGGCCCAGGAACGCGCCCTCGTGTCCGAGTTCGATCGGCTCGCCGCTGATGCCGACCAGCAGCAGCCGGCCGCGCGCGCCGAGCACCGCGTTGGCCTGCGCCACCGTGGACGTCCGGCCCACGCAGTCGAACGCCGCCCGCAGGCCGCGGCCGCCGGTGATCTCCATGATCCGATCTGGGGTGTCCTCGGCCAGCGGGTCCAGGGCGAAGTCCGCGCCCAGCTTCAGGGCCCGCTCGCGCACCCCGGCCACCGGGTCCAGGCCGATGATCGGCGACGCGCCCGCCACCCGGGCCAGCTGCACCAGGTGCGTGCCGATGCCGCCCAGGCCCCACACGCCCACCGACTCGGCCATCCGCAGGTTGGCCGTCTCCAGCGCCCCGTACGGCGTGGAGACCGCGTCGGCCAGCACCGCCGCCTGCTCCAACGGCACGCTGTCCGGCACCGGCAGCAGCGACACCGCCGGCGTCACCACGTACTCGGCCCACGCCCCGTCATAGGAGAAGGCCATGATCTCCAGCGCCTCGCAGTCGTCGATGCTGCCCCCGAACCGGCACGACTGGCAGTTGCCGCAGGCCCGCCCGGCCGCGATCACCACCCGGTCGCCGACGTTCCAGTGCCGCACCGCCTCGCCCACCGCCGCCACCGTGCCCGACGCCTCGTGGCCCGGCGTGATCGCCGGGAACCGGGCCGGGATGTGCCCGTCGAACTGGCTCAGGTCGGAGTGGCAGATGCCGCACGCCGCCACCTTCACCACCACCTCGGCCGGCCCGGGCCGCGGCACCGGCACCGTCTCCAGGCTCAGCGACCGGCCCTCGGCGTGAAACCGGACCGCGCGCATGGTCTCCGGCAGTTCGATCGTCAACGGGGGATTCCCTTCGAGCGGAACGAGTGCTGCCACCGACGCTAGGCGAACCATGCGCTCATGCCAATGTGATGGCCTCTTCCCAGTGAATTTCGTGCTCGTACAGCCATCCCCGGACCTCCGGCTTGGCGTTGTCCGTGGCTTCCTCCTGGGTCCGCACCGGCTTCGCCACCATCTCCGCCAGCCGCCGCACCCGTGGCGCCCGAATTTGTTGGTACCGGGCGAAGGCCTGTTCCAGGTCCGGGATGTCCCGCACGCACATGGCCAGGATGACGCTGTCCTCCAGCGCGATCGACGCGCCTTGGGCGGCCGAGGTCGCGCTCAGGTGGGCCGCGTCGCCGACCAGGACCAGGCGGGAGTTGTGCCAGCGTGGCAGCGGGTCGGGCAGGCGGTGGATGGCCGTGGCCAGCACCTCGTCCTGCTTGGCCAGGAGGACCCGCCGCGGGGTGTCGTCGGTGAACCGCGAGGCCAGTTCGTCGGGCCCGGGCACACCTTCTTGTTGCCCGGGCACGCCCATTCCGTTGTGCATCACCATGAGGAACGCCCCGACGTCGTCGCCGCCGCTGGGGTACGCCTCGTACACGGTTGAGGTCACGCCGGCCTTGCCCAGCGCGAGAGCCGTTGCCGCGCCGGCGATTCCGCCGCCGACGACCAGTGCGTGCGTCATGCGGATTCCGTTCGGTCAGCGGCAGGCCAGGATGGCGTTGGGCACCAGCAGTGTCTGGCCCGCCTTGAGGTCGGTGGAGTCGCCGAGGTCGTTGAGCCGCTGGAGTTCGGCGACGGTGGTGAGGTAGCAGCGGGCCAGGCCGTCGAGGGTGTCGCCGGGGCGCACGGTGATGGGGTCGGGGATGGGGAGGTCGAAGGAGGGCATGCGGGAGCGGAGGTAGCTGGGCTGGTAGGTGGGTAGGTAGCTGGGTAACAGCTCGCCGGTGGGGTAGCGGAAGGCGGTGGTGGGCGGCACGACGAAGGTGGGCCGGACGGTGCTGAGGTTGCGGGGCAAGGGCTTGGGGGTGATGTCGGCGAACACGAAGATGCCGACGATGAGGGCGACGGAGACGCCGCCGAACACGAGGACACGCCGCACGCGGTCCCGTTCGCGGCGCATGGGCTCGGGGTCGACGGTGACGAGGGTGGTGGAGTCGGTGTCGAAGGCATGGGGGCGTTGGGGATCGACCCGCAGCGAGGCCAGGTGCAGGCGTAGCCGGTCGACGCCGGAGCGGTGGTCGACGGCGTCGAAGACGAGGGCGTTGAGCTCGGCGAAGGGCAGCACGTGCACACCGTCGGACCGCAGTTCGCTGACGACGAGTTCGCTGGGCCCGGTCCACGACAGCCGCCAGTGGGCGCTGCCGGCCTCGACGAGGTAGTGCCCGACGAGCCCGTGCAGGGCCTCGCACAGGCGGGCCATGGCCCGGTGCGGATCCTCGGCGTCGAAACGGGCGGCGAGCTCTGCGGCCGCGCCGGCCTCCAGGCGCTCGAGCACGGTGTCCAGGGTGGCGTCAGCGCCGGTGGCGGCGAGCAGCAGCCGGGCGGACGCCGTCGGCGCGGCCAGGCGGGCGGCCTTGTCCAGCCATTGCGCGGTTGGCAGCGGCTTGACTATGTGGCTGGGGACCAGACGCTTCGCCAGGGCCCGTTTCGGGTAGCTCCAAGTTGACGGCTCAGGCTCGTGCAACCGGGCCGGCGCCTCCACGCGCATGTCGCCCAGGCGGGCCAGCCGGTCGGCCATGCTGGGGTGGCTGGCGTACGGATTGGGCTTCTCGGCCTCGGGATCGGCCGCCTTGAGCCGGTCGATCGCGGGACGGCGGTCGGACAGCATCGCGACGAACATCGCCTGCGGATCCTCGGGCGCGATGCCGGCGACCGCGGTCCGCACCAGGTAGTTCCGCACGAAGTCCTGCCAGTGGACGTCGATGGCGGCCAGGGACCGCAGCGCCCGGGCGGCGGCCTCGGGCCCGGCGACGCGGGCGGCGACGGCGTCGGCCTCGAACTCCTGCCGCCGCCGCACGGCGAAGGAAACGTGCGCGTACAGGCTGGTGTAGCCGCGGAAGAGGAGCCGGAACAGCCGCACCGCGCTCTGCGGGTGCGTGTCCGCGTCGTTGAGGTTGCACCGGATGCGGTCCAGCGCCAGGAAACCCCGGTAGACCACCGAGCCGACGCGGGTGTGCCAGCCGAGGTAGTGCCCGAACTCGTGGCCGAGCAGCGCGCGGAGCTCGTTCGCGGCCAGCTCGGCCAGCAGAGGCAACCCGAGGTGCAGGCGTCGTCGTCCGGGCAGCAGGCCGAGCAGCCGCGAGTCCTCGCTGACGGAGGCGTTGACCTCGCCGGTCAACCGCAGCTCGTCCGGCGGCCGGACGCCGGCCTCCGCCGCCACCTCACGGACGAACGCCCACAGCTCCGGCGCGTCCGACTCGGAGACCGGCACTCCGTCGGTGTAAGCGGCCTGGTTGACCGTGAACACCGCGCCGATCAGGGCGGCTATCACGGCGATCGAGCCGAGCAGGGTGAAAACGATGTTGGCGTTGAAGGTGGTGGTCTGGCCCTGGACGTAGCCCTGTATGAGCAGTGCGGTGAGCAGCACCCACACGCCGGCGATGACCACGCCGAGCAGAGCGATCAGGTAGACGCCGAACAGCAGCAGGATCGCCAGGACCGCGCGCAGTGTGATCATCCCCGCCTCCACCACCGCTGGGACGGCTGGACCTGGTCCACGGCCGTTCGCACCCGGACGAGAGTCCGTTCGTCCGCGGCGAAGCCGTCGGCCAGCCACCGTTCCGCGACTTGCAACGACTCCACGATCTGGTCCCGCCGCGCAGCCGCGACCAGCCCGTCGTCCGGCGTTCTGGCGCCCAGCCTGGCCGCCAGCGTCTCGCGGGCCTTGAACAGGTGGGCGGCCACGGTGCCGCGCTGGATGTGCAGCAGCTTCGCCACCTCGGCCTGCTTCATGCCGTCGAGGCAGCAGTGCACGAGCACGGCCCGTTGCATCGGCGGCAGCCCGGCCACCGCGGCCAGCACTTCCTTGGCCTCCAACGTCTCGTGCGGCGTCGCGTACGGGGAAACCGGGAGTTCCAAGGCCGCCATCTCCTCCAGCCGACGCCGCTTGAACAGCCGGAACACCTTGCGGGTCATGGTCACGTGCAGGTACGCCTCGGGCGCGTCGTAGCGGCTGGCGGTGTCCCACTTGCGGAACACCTCGGCGAACGCCTGGGCCACCGCGTCCTCGGCGTCGGCCCGGTCGCCGCACAGCAGCACGGCCCGGGCCATCAGGCGGGGGTAGGACTGTCGGAAGAACTCCTCGAAGCTCATTCGCCCTCCCCGCGGACGATCACCAGCCAGCCCGATCTGTCCCGGCGCGCGACCGTCGACCCCGGCCCGGCGGCCCGCGACAGCCGAGCCAGCGCCCGCATGCGTGCCCGCTCGGCGTACATCATCATCCCCCAACATGCCAGCCGGACCGAGCCCATGACCGCCGTGAGAAGCAAGGGATCCCGCATCGTTGTCGTCATGTCAGGGGAGAGGCCGCGGCGCGCGGAAGTGTTTACCGGCGGTCTGCGCGAAACTGACATTCGATGTGTCGGAGAGCGTGACTCGCGGGGGTTGAACTGAACTGGCTGGTACAGTACGGGGATGGGCGAGTCGGGACGGACGGCGCCGTCGGGGGCGAGGGCCGACGGCAAGCGCAAGGCGATCGTGCGGGCGGCGCTGCGGGAGTTCCTGGACGAGGGCTTCGACGTCAGCATGGACCGGATCGCCGCGGCGGCCGGCGTCTCCAAGGTCACGGTGTACAACCACTTCGACAGCAAGGAGAACCTGTTCCGCGCGGTCGTCTCCGGCCAGCTGCACGGCGCGCTGGAGGTGGTCGAGCAGCTGGTGGCGGCCCGGCTGGGCGACTCCGACGACGTGCGGACCGAGCTGGTCAAGGCCTGTCGGGCCTGGGTGGCGGCGCTGACCACGCCGAGCATGATGGCCCTGCGGTCCCTGGTAGCGGCCGAGTCGAAGCGCTTCCCGGAGCTGGGCGAGACCTGGTTGGAGCACGGCCCGAGCCGGCTGCACGCCGTGTTCGTGGCGGCGCTGACCCGGTTGTGCCAGCGCGGCCTGCTGGACATCGCCGACATGGAGCTGGCGGTCCTTCAGCTCTCGGGCCTGGTGCTCTCGCCGAACCTGGTCTACGGCGTGTACGGCCACGGCCCGGGCAAGAAGCTGTCGGACCGCCTGGTCGTCTCCGGCGTGGACATGTTCCTCAGCTACTACGCGCGGAAGTGAGCCGCGCGGCCAGCCGGGGCAGCAGCCGCAGCGCCCAACGGATGGCCCTTCCCTAGTCTGCTGCCATGGAGCTCTACGAAGCGATGCGCACCACGCCGGCCACCCGGGAGTTCACCGAGGAGCCGGTATCCGACGAGGTGCTGCGGCGGATGCTCGACAACGCCCGGTTCGCGCCCAACGGCGGCAACCGGCAGGGCTGGCGGGTGCTGGTGCTCAAGGACCCGGCCGTCCGCACCCGGATCCGCGAGCTCTACCAGCTGGGCTGGCGCGAGTACGTGGCGCACGTCCGGCAGGGCCTGGTCCCGTTCGCGGCCAAGGACAACGGCCGCTGGACCGGCCCGGCGATCGACCTGGCCGCCGCCCGGGAGACCCCCGCGCCCGACGCGTTCGGCGACCACCTGGAGCACGTGCCGGCCCTGCTGCTGGTGCTCGCCGAGTTCGGCGCGCTGGCCACCGTGGACAACGGCCTGGACCGGCAGTCGATCATCGGCGGCGGGTCGATCTACCCGTTCTGCCACAACCTGCTGCTCGCGGCCCGCAACGAGGGGCTGGGCGGCGTGATGACCAGCGTGCTGATGCGCGAGGAGCCGGCCGTGAAGGAGCTGCTGGGCATCCCTGACGGGTTCGGGGTGGCCGCGCTGATCGCGATCGGCCACCCGCGCAAGGTGATCACCAAGCTGCGCCGGGCCGCGGTCGAGGACTTCACCACCGTCGACCGCTTCGACGGCCCGACGTTCTAGAACGTGAAGATCTTCGCGGCGTTGGTGTCCAGGATCGCGGTCGCCTGCTCGGCGCGCACGGTGCCGCCGATGTAGTCGATCGCCGCCTGGTACTCGGCGTTCGCCTGGTACGGGAAGTCGGTGCCGAGCACCAGCCGGTCCGCGCCGAAGGTGTCGACGGCGGCCCGCAGCGCCGGGGCGTGGTCGTGCCCGACGGTGTCGAACCACATCCGGCGCGCGGCCACGCTGGGCAGCTCGGGCGTGCCGGGGGCCTCCCACGGCACCTGGTGGTCGGTGCGGTTGAGCAGCATCGGCAGCGCGCCGCCCAGGTGCGAGGCGATGATCTTCATGTTCGGGTAGCGGCTGGGGATGCCGGCCAGGATCAGGTGCATGATCGCCACCGTGTCCTCGATGGGCGCGCCGATCGACCAGGTCAGGTTGTGGCCGGCGATCAGGTCCGAGCCGGCCCCGGCGCCGGCCGGGTGCACGTACAGCACGCTGCCGCGCCGGTTCAGCTCCTCGAACACCGGCTCGAAGGCCGGGTCGTCGAGGCCGCGGCCGAGCACGGACGTGGTGACAGCCGCGCCGACCATGCCGAGGTCGTCCAAGGCGCGGGTGAGCTCCTTGACCGAGGCGTCGATGTGCGGCAGCGGCAGCGCGGCGAAGGCGCGGAACCGCTCGGGGTGCTTGGCGACGACGGACGCGTACTCGTCGTTGCCGGCCCGGGCGGCGCTGATCGCGGCCGCCTCGTCGGCCACGTGCGGCGAGACCGGCGTGACCGACAGGATCTGGAGATCGACCCCGGCCGAGTCCATCTGGGCGAAGCGGGCGGCCAGCTCGTCGTCGGTCGAGCCGGCGCCCAGTCCCCGCTGGGCCTGGGTGGGCACGCCGATCCCGGCCAGCTGCTCCAGGTAGCTCTCACTCCACAGGTGTGCGTGCACGTCGATGCGCATGACGTCCTCCTGAACTGGTCGGTACAGTTCATTTTAGCTCATGACGGTACGCTCGGCACAGGCGCTGTCAAGTGTGGGGGAGCAGACATGACCAACGCTCGGGTGGAGACCGTCGTCGACACGGTGCACGGCCACCAGCTGGCCGACCCGTACCGGTGGATGGAGGACGGTTCGCGGCTGCGGGAATGGGCGCTGGCCCAGGGACAGGCGGCCGAGGCGCACCTCGCCGGCCTGCCCGTTCGGGCCGAACTGCTGGCCCGGCTGGACGAAGTCACCCGGCACGCCGTCGAGATCACGGCCTTCGCCATGGCCGGCGACCGCGTCTTCTTCCTGCGGCAGGACGCCGACGTCCTGGTGCTTCTGGTCCGTGAGGGCGACGAGGAGCGCGTGCTGCTCGACCCGGGCACGATCGAGGGCGACGAGCACAGCAGCATCGACTGGTACGAGCCGAGTCCGGACGGCCGCCTCGTGGCCTGTGGCATCTCGCGGGGCGGCAGCGAGATGGGCGTGGTGCAAGTGCTGCATGTGGCTACCGGCGAGCTCACGCCGACCCGGCTGGAACAGTCCTCGCACGGCTACCCCAGCTGGCTGCCGGACGGCTCCGGGTTCTTCTGCCACCGGTACCCGGACCCCGACCCGGTGCTGCCGGCGGAACGGCGTCGCGACGACAGCGCCGCCTGGCTGCACCTGATCGGGCGGGACGAACCCACCGTCGCCCTGCGTCGCGGTCACAACCCGACGCTGCCGATCGACCCGATCGACCGGCCGTACATGCTCTTGCCCGAGGGCTCCGAGCTGATGTTCGCACTGATCTCGCACCGCGCCTCCGGCCAGTCGATCACCGAGGAGCTGACCGAGTTCAGCCTGTACGCCGCGCCCCGGTCCGGCCTGGCCGATCTGGCGACGTGCGAGTGGCGCAAGATCATCGACCCCTCCGACGGCGTCACCGGCCACACCCTGCACGGCGACACCCTCTACGTCGTCACGCACAAGGACGCGCCCCGGCACCGGGTGCAGGCGTGGTCGCTGACCGACGGGACGCGCCGGACAGTGGTGCCCGAGAGTGAACGTGTCGTGATGGGCGTCAAGGTCGTCGGGGATCACCTGCTGGTGCGCGACATCGACGCCGGCAACGCCCGGATGCGGCGGATCCCGCTGACCGGCGGCGAGATCGAGGACGTGCCGCTGCCCTCCGGCGGCACCGTCCTGCAGTGGTCGGCCCATCCGGACGGCAAGTCGGCCCTGATCGTGTTCAGTTCCTGGACGCAGGCCCCGATCGCGTTCCGCTACGACGGCGAGCTGCGCGACACCGGCTGGATCCCACCGTCGTCGGTGGATGTCAGCGGCATCGAGGTCACCCAGCTCCGGGCGCCGGCGCGGGACGGCGCGCTGATCCCGCTGACCGTGTTGCACCGCAAGGGACTCCCGCTCGACGGCAACAACCCCACCCTGATGACCGGCTACGGCTCGTACGGCATCCTGCTGCGACGGTCGTTCAATCCCCGGTTGCTGCCGTGGATCGAGCGCGGCGGCGTGTACGCGCTGGCCGGCCTGCGTGGCGGCGGGGAGTACGGCCGCGAGTGGCACGTGGCCGGGCAGCTGCTGAACAAGGAAAACACCATCACCGACTTCATCGACTGCGCCGAGCATCTGGTCGCGAGCGGCTACACCCGGCCGGAGCGGCTGGCCGGCGACGGCGGCAGCGCGGGTGGCATCCCCACCGGCGGCGCGATCGTGCGGCGGCCGGACCTGTTCGCGGCGATGGTGATGCAGGTGGGCGTGTTCAACACGACCCGAATGGAGTTCACCGAGAACGGCCCGGTCAACGCGCCCGAGTTCGGCAGCCAGACCACCGAGGAGGGCCTGCGCGCGTTGCTCATCGTGGACAGCTACCTGCGCGTGGTCGACGGCACCGACTACCCGGCCGCGCTGGTCACCGTTGGCCTCAACGACCCACGGGTGGCGGCCTGGCAGCCGGCCAAAATGGCCGCGCGGTTGCAGGCGGCCACCACATCGGACCGTCCCGTGCTGCTCCGCGTGGAGGAGCACGGCGGCCACGGTTTCGGGTCGACCCGTGAACAGCGCAACGCACTCATGGCCGACATATTCGCCTTCGTCGCGGCCCGAACCGGGCTCTGACCCACCCGTCTTTTCGTCACATGCGGTCCGAATGTGACTCCAGGTGTCACATGAGGAGCGCATGTGACAACGAGCCGGCGCTTGTTGCCACGTGCGCTTCGCACTTGCGCCCAGGTGCCAAGTGAGAAGCGCATGTGGCGAAACGCGGCAGATGTGCCTAGGGTGCGCGGAAGCTATCCCAAAGGGGGGAACACCGTGACCCGTGTGGACTTCTACTTCGACCCGGCCTGCCCGTTCGCCTGGATCACGTCCCGCTGGATCCTGGAGGTCGAGCAGCACCGGGACATCGACCTGCACTTCCGGGTGATGAGCCTGTCGGTGCTGAACGAGCACCGCGAGATCGAGCCGTGGTACCGCGAGTTCTGCGACCGGGCCTGGGGCCCGGTGCGGGTCTGCATCGCGGCCGCCCAGCTGCGCGGCGACGACGTGCTGCGTGAGCTGTACACGGCGCTGGGCACCCGGATCCACAACGGCGGCGACAAGGACTACGACGCCGTGATCGCCGAGGCGCTGGCCGAGGTCGGGCTGCCGGCCGAGCTGGCCGCCGCCGCGGGCAGCACCGACTACGACGAGGAGCTGCGCAAGAGCCACCACCGCGGCATGGACCCGGTCGGGGACGAGGTGGGCACGCCGACCATCCACATCGACGACGTCGCCTACTTCGGCCCGGTGCTGGCCTCCATCCCGCGCGGCGAGCGCGCCGCCGAGCTGTTCGACGCGGCCAGGGTGCTGGCCGGCTTCCCGCACTTCTTCGAGCTCAAGCGCAGCCGCAACGCCGACCTCGACTTCAGCTGACCTGGGTAAACTCCCCTCCCGTGAGCGAGCCCACCCGGCAGCGGACGCTGTGGCAGCGCGGCATCGCCGCCCCGATCCGGGCGTTCCTGCGCACCGAGTCGGCCAGCGCCGGAGTGCTCGTGGCGGCGATCGCCGTCGCGCTGCTGTGGTCCAACGTGGACAACGGCTCGTACGAGGCGCTGTGGCGGACGGCGCTGTCGGTGCGGCTGGGCGGCCTTGAGGTCGCCGCGGACCTGCGGGAATGGGTCAACAGCGGGCTGATGACGCTGTTCTTCCTGGTCGTCGGCCTGGAGGCGCGGCGGGAGTTCGACCTGGGCGACTTCCGCGACCGGCGGCGCTTCCTGCTGCCGTTCACGGCCGGCCTGGTCGGGCTGGTGCTGCCGGCGTTGATCTACATCGTGGTCAACCTCGGCGGGCCCGGCGCGCACGGCTGGGGCGTGGCCATGTCCACCGACACCGCGCTGGCGCTGGGCCTGCTCACCCTGCTCGGCCGGGGCGTGCCGGACCGGGTGCGGGTCTTCCTGCTCACGGTCTTCGTCGTCGACGACCTGGTGTCGCTGCTGGTGATCGCCATCGCCTACAGCTCGCAGGTCCGGATCCTGCCGCTGGTCGTCGCCGTGCTGGTGTTCGCCGTGCTGATCACGCTGCGGGTGGTCGGCGTGCGCAGCGGCGTGGTGCTCACGGTGCTCGGCTTCGTGTCGTGGCTGGCCCTGCTGGAGAGCGGCGTCGACCCGGTGGTCGTGGGGCTCGGCGTCGGCCTGGCCACCTCCGCGTACACGCCGGCGCGGGACGACCTGGAGCGGGCCACCGGCCTGTTCCGGCTGTTCCGCGAGCAGCCGACCGCCGAGCTGGCCCGGGAGGCGACCGTCGGGCTGAACCGCAGCCTGTCACCGAACTCCCGGCTGCAGAACATGTTCCACCCGTGGACCAGCTACGTGATCGTGCCGCTGTTCGGCCTGGCCAACGCCGGCGTGGCCATCGACGGCGGCTTCCTGGCGCGGGCCTACACCTCGCCGGTGACGCTGGGCATCGTGCTCGGCTACGTGGTCGGCAAGCCGGTGGCCGTGTTCGGCTCCACCTGGCTGATCACCCGGCTCAGCCGCGGCCGGATCCGGCCGCCGGTCGGCTGGCTCGCCGTCGCCGGCAGCGGCACCATCGCCGGCATCGGCTTCACGGTGTCGCTGCTGATCGCCACCCTGGCCTTCGAGGGACCGGAGCTGGACCAGGCCAAGGTCGGCGTGCTGACCGCCGTGCTGCTGTCGTCCGGCCTGACGTGGGCCGTGTACCGGACGACCCGGTTCATGTCGCCGAAGAAGAAGGCCCTGGCCCTGCTCGGGACGTCCGAGCAGCTGATCGACCTGGTCGACGAGGTCGACCCCGAGCGCGACCACATCCGCGGGCCCGCCGACGCCTCGGTCACCGTCGTCGAGTACGGCGACTTCCAGTGCCCCTACTGCGGTCTGGCCGAGCCCGCGGTGCGTGAGCTGCTGGCCGACACCGATCTCCGCTACGTGTGGCGGCATCTGCCGCTGACCGACGTGCACCCGCAGGCCCAGATCGCCGCCGAGGCGGCCGAGGCCGCCGCCGAGCAGGGGGCGTTCTGGCCCATGCACGACTTGCTCATGCAGCGCCAGGAAAACCTCCGCGTCGTCGAGCTGCTCTCGTACGCCGAGGAGCTCGGGCTGGACCGCGAGCGGTTCCACGACGACCTCAAGCGGCACCAGTTCGAGGCCCGCATCGCCCAGGACGTCCAGTCGGCCGACCTCAGCGGGGTTTCCGGCACGCCCACGTTCTTCATCAACGGGCAGCGCCACTACGGCTCGTTCGACATCGACACCCTGTCCGCCGCGGTGAAAACCGCCCGGGCGCGGGCCGTCATCGACCGGCACCGTAAACCGGTTGTGGGGCCGGCCTAGCCTCGACACATGGGGCGGACCTTGGTGACGACGTCGATCCCGTACGTGAACGGGTCGCCGCACATCGGCCATGCGCTGGAGCTGGTGCAGGCGGATGTCCTTGCGCGGCATCGGAGGCAGCGTGGCGATGATGTGCGGGCGCAGACCGGGACGGACGACAACGCGCTGAAGAACGTGCGCAGTGCCGAGGCCGAGGGCATCCCGGTCGCGGACTACGTCGCGCGCATGGCGGACCGCTTCGTCGCGCTGTCCGACGCGCTCGACCTGTCCTTCGACGACTTCGTCCGCACCAGCGTCGACCCCCGCCACCGGCCGACGGTCGAACGGCTGTGGCGGGCGTGCGAGCGCAGCGGCGACCTGTACCGGAAGTCCTACACGGGCCTGTACTGCGTCGGCTGCGAGGCCTTTGTCGACGGTGACTGTCCCGAGCACGAGGAGAAGCCCGAGCTCGTCGCCGAGGACAACTGGTTCTTCCGCCTGAGCCGCTACCAGGACCGGCTGGCGCGGCTGGTCGCCGACGACGTCATCGAGATCGTGCCCGCGACCCGAAAGCGAGAGGTGCTCGCCTTCATCGCCGCCGGACTGGACGACTTCAGCGTCAGCAGAAGCGTTTCCCGGGCCCGTGGCTGGGGGATTCCGGTGCCGGGCGACCCGGACCAGGTGATCTACGTCTGGTTCGACGCCCTCGTCAACTACCTCACCGGCGCCGGTGACCGGTGGGGCGACAGCGAACGCGTGCACGTGATCGGCAAGGGCATCATCCGCTTCCATGCCGTGTACTG
>Ga0307511_10000154_pt1 | contig 65497 bp, 51 predicted proteins | sample 13_EM_MG_FD_200266 | JGI IMG/M metagenome (GOLD analysis project Ga0307511, IMG submission 200266) | Populus trichocarpa ectomycorrhiza microbial communities from riparian zone in the Pacific Northwest, United States - 13_EM | ecosystem: Host-associated > Plants > Roots > Unclassified | place... | reverse complement strand
GCCGATGTTGTGCCGTGGTGCGGGAGGGGGACGGACAATGCCGATATTGTGCCTTGTTGCCTGGTCTCTATCCTGGGGGTTGGAATATCAGAGTAGTTGCTTGCCAGCAAGTTATTTCGAAGAGGCATTATTTGCAGATTGGATAAAGGGGCAGGGTTAGAGAACAGCTGGATTAAGGGCAAACCTACAATGTATCAATTTCAATATATAGGTCAAGCTGACCCCAGCTGGTGTGGTTTCATTTATATCTCTATGTCTCTATGTCTCAATGTCTTTCTATGTCTCTTTGCCTCTACGTCTCCGTGTCCCTGCACCTCTACGTACAGACTTTAAAAAATTAAAAAAGAAAAGAAAAGCTAAAGGTAAACAGGCACTATTATATCGGCTCCTGAACCCCTTGACATGGATCCCGGTGCTGCCAGTATTGCCCTGTGGGTCCACATGACACAATTATACATAGGTATGTCCATTATAGTGACTGCACAATTACCGTATTCTACTGCTCGCCTTTTGAGCTGTGGGCTTAACTCAGTAAGTTGTTCACTCTCGGAGGGACCAGTGGCGGTGGCATAAACCGACTCCCCCTCCCACCAACCCTACAAAGGAATATCAGGGAGGGAAGTGCACTCTGAGGAGGATACTGTGTAGGAGAGGCTGAGGGGACTTCGTTTTGCAGTCTGAATTGATTTCACACGCAAACAGATGCTATATTAGCATGGATTTGCTTAAAGTCGGGGTCTACAGGGGCATTTCATTGTTAGCGGGTTTACCAAAAATCACAGTAAATCCACAATTAACAGCTCTTCTCACCAAATCAATTATGATGTAGTAGAGTACTAGTATTGATATATAGAGGAGTTTATATTCACTTGATACAAAAAGGTCATAATGAGATTATCCTCCCGGGTTTCCGTGGGGCTCGTCATAGCCTAAGGCTGAATACGAGTAATGACTTTAAAAATAAATAAAAATAAATAAAATAAAAATAAAATCGGTGGCAATGCTTTTGTTATTACATCTGAGAGTTTTGACTAGGAAAATTAGAAAGTTCTGGGCCTCGTATTTTCTAATTCTTTTTTGATGAATAGTTGGATATATGGGGTGGCGGAAGACTGATTGGCGGCACGGCAGAGATCTTTTCGCCCTTACTTAATTCAGAGGAATCGGATTTATGTATTTGAGGTCAAGATGTCTCTAGTTATTGTCCTATATATTTATCGAATATAAAATATTCTGAGGTATGCTATAAAATGGGTTCCCTTGATGTAAGGGACGAAAGGCTAATTTCGTGATAGTCATGTTAAGGGTTCTATAGTTAGGTTCAGGGCCGTTGCGGAATTGCATGGCCGTTCCGGCACGGCATATCTATCACTCCGGGCATATGTAATATCGCAGATTAAGAGTCTATAGTTTTATACATAAGATATGTACATAAGAAATGCTCTGGGTGCTGAATCCCCCAGTTGCTCAATGCCCTGCCAGGGCTTACGCTGAGTTCGTACATGGGTGCGTCCCTGACCCAGTAGGCAGTAGGTAGTACATGAGCGTCCTTCTACTTTGCATTGGCAGCAATAGTCATCACATAGGCCTTTGCATTTGCAGCGAACTACAGATCCGGCGAGGCAAGACGTGCAACCTCATGAAGCGACTTCAGTTTTCGGCTTTGCCATGTCAATGGAATAGACTCAAGGTAGACTAGTCTAATACTAGAAGGAAGTGGCTCTAATTCTTTACTGGGGTAGTATCGGTCCAATTGACCAAATCCACAGTATAGTTGGTGTCAGTCAGCATGAGGTTTGTAGACAACCTAGCAAAAGATCCGCCGATGGTCGGTGGAAGCTCAGTCAATACTAGGAATTCGCAAGCTGACAAGATCGCCTATTGCAAAGGTATTTATGTGTTGTTGCTTATATCGACTAGTCATTTGATTGCGAGCTGTTTTTGTACGCTTTCGGAACTTTGAAAGCATCATATCGGTATTGGGAGGCTGGATTCTAGTGGAAGATGAATGGTTGTTCTGGTTGTCTTCCTCCTCCTCATCCTCCTTTTCCCCCTCGTTCTCATCACTCTGGCTACCTTCATCTAAAGTTTGGGGCATGCGAGCTAGTAGATCATGTATATTTTGCTTGAATACATCTTCATATGGGCTATAGGCAGTTGAGTGGATCTAAAATTTTAAATTAGCTTGATTATAAAATTACGTGGATTAAGAAAATAAATACCTGTTGATTCATTGCTAAAACCGCCACAGGTAGAAACTGTCCCCATCGGTTTACACCTGCTTTGGATTTTGCCATTCGGATCTTTTGCTTAAGTACAGCATTTGTCAGTTCTATTAATCCTTGACTTTGTAGACACCGTGGGCATCGATGCATTAATTTAATCCCATTAGATTCCACCATGCAAGTACTTCACCCTTGAACTCATTACCATTGTTGCATTGAAGCATTTTTGATAGACCAAATTGACCAATTCACACCATAAATGCAGAGCAACTTGCACGCTTCCTTTGGACTTCAGAGGATAAGCACAAGGACAATTGCTAAAATGATCTCGAATATGCAAAATCAAGTGGTGTTCTTAATCTGAATCTATTCGCATGTCAATTGGATCAATTTGTGCCCGTTCACAAATATTGTTCACGATTGGTTGTAGTGGACCACGACTTTGACTTGGTGTATGACGTGCACACAGTTGACAATGCCGTAAACTTCAACAACCTATACCATATATTAATATTAATATATATTAAGTAGATTAAAACTTATACCTCCTTTGGATTATTTCCATGATACTTCTCATTTATTCTCGCATAGGTTTTGTTCTTGCCTACATGCAATAACACATCATGAGTATGTGCAATAATATCGAATACACCATGCTCTAAAACACGTTTCCCACGATTATTCTTCCCAGAAATACGATATAAAGCATCGTTGGGCACCTCATATTCCGTTAATGCCTTTGATCGCCGCTTAATGGCCGATCTGTCACTATTTGGAGCATTCAAATTCGGGTCTCGGAGGTATTCCTTAATTTGGCGATAAATAGTACTATTAGCTATTATATACTGGAAAAAGATTTTTGGGGGATTACTTCTCTAAGGTCAACCAAGATTTATTGCTTCTTGTTAGCAAATAGTCTTCAAACTTGGTACTTAAATTGCACTTGCAGATACCGAGGGGATGAAACTAATCAAGATTAACTCTACTATTATCTTCTATGATAGACATTGGTTTAGTAAGGCATTAGTAAAGGTGTGATTCAAGTAATGTGAGGCATGATTCAAGCACAATGAGGTGCAATTCAAGTGAAGCGCTGGCTAAAACTCTCGTGTATATTGTATTGCAGAGGGTTATAGTGTCTTTTAAGCTGCCATTGCCTGAGCTACATTTTCTGCCCCATAATAACCTTCATTTCGGGTATACCTCTATTGAGTGTCTTTTTTGAATAGAACGCCTATTTTGTCTCCGATGTTCTTTGACCAGGTGTTTCTGCAGCAAATGATCTTCATTTCGGGTATGCCCCATTTAGTAATTATAACGTCGCTGTGGCCGCTGAGGTATTGTCAATGCCACGGCGGCAGGGATTTAATTCCTACAATACCGCAGCGGCTTAACCAATTTTAATCCCGCAATGGCCCAGGACAGAGAAATACTCTAGTGCAACGTTCAACAGGCAGGACAGAACAGTAATTGGATCCCGTCTTCTCAAATCTAGATACACATGCGACAGATGTAGGCATCTCCATCCATTGGTTTGATCAATGAACGCCATCTGTCATCTCCAACAATTTCCGACATCCATAAAATCCAACATCGATAGAATTCATAAATAACCGAGCAATCCCTAACCATATCTCCCCGTTCATCCATAACATCCTTCCTAAGGGGCAGCTATCACATATATTGATACAATCTATCGAGCAGTTCGAGCGTACCAACGATCGACGAACACTTCCGTGCCTCGGCCAGTCTCTAAGAAATGTTATCTCTCCAACCGTTGCTCTCCGCTTGCGTTGTGGTACTGGTCTTCGTTCTTCCGCCCTGGTTTTTGCTGCTTCGGCGGAGGAGTCTGGATTGTTTGGAGAAGCACTCAGAGGTTTGAGGGATTGGATAGTTTTCCTGGATGTGCCTTACAGTTGGGTATTTGTGTCATTTCATCTCGAGTAATGCCTGAGAAACGATTAGCGTCTGATTAGGCTGAGGAGGAGACCCAGATGTTTGTGGCTTGGGTTTTCTTACCTCCAAAGGTTCTTGGCTGCCTCTATTTGCTTGCAAACAATCCAAGTGCTTGTGGTGCAGTATACTTTTTTAATGTAGCTGGTACATTCAATCTCATATTCCTTCCTCGTCCATCCTCTCCTGCAGCCGTTCCACGGCCCAAGCCTGCTTCTAATAACAGCCTCCTCCAGCTTTCTTTTTGCCTGCCTAAGCATGGAGGGACCCAGCTGGGGTAGCGTATTCGCTTGCAGATAGGCCAGGTGCATGAGGTATAGCGTAATTGTGTTAGGGAGAGTGAAAATCTCCCGTTTGAAATGTTCGAAATGTTCGAAATTTTCCAAGTATTTTTCCAATAGAACATCCTGTATCTCCGGCCCGAACCAAGGCGACTACTCTCCAGCCGAATCCTGGATGTAAAGCGAAGCAGCATAATCGCGATGTGTGAGGCATCGTATTCTGCCTGCCTGTGTGACAGAAACAGATCTAGAAATCAACAGAAGTATAGAGTCTGTATGATTGGAGTGGAGCGCAAGAGGGTTGACTGACATCAGGAGGATTGACAGATAGACGGGAATTGGCTGACAGAGAGGTAAAGAGACGTATAAATAAAACCAGGTATAGAAACAAAGGGCCCTTATCCCACTGCACTTGGGCTGTATTGAACATAGCAATTTGATCCAAAGAGAGTCATGGCCTCAATTGAATCCCTGTACTGTTGTATATCCGCCATGCAGTTGGTGTTGGTGTTGAATGTCCTAGCCCGCGAGATATTCTGAACATACAGTAGGAACTTGATAGTAAGAAGGTATCTAGTGGTAAGAAGGTATTCAGTAATAAGTCTAAGAGCTTAGTTGAGGAGAGTTGCATATGTCAAACCCGTGTAAGTAAGAAAGGAACATACAAACAAAGATGTGGGGCGATATGGCACATAGCATTTGAGTTTCAAAGAGTGTTCTCAAGCCGAGAATCATGGCCTCAAATAAGTACCAGTGCTGCTGTGTATCTGTCTCAGAGATGGTGTTTGTTGTGGTATATCCTAGGTCTCAAGATATTCTGAAGATATCGTAGACACTTGAAGTTGAACTGCTCATGAATTGGTCCCCTAATAACCCCGTGTGTGATGGCATAGCTAACACCGTGTAGTACGCGTACAGGCCGCCCTCGGGTGATTCCCATATTAGTGCGTATCATCTGTGCCCAGTCAAGAGCATTGTGCACTTCCACCACATACTTATTGACCTTCTCTAACCCCCATTCCATCTTCTGTAGCCTTGTTTCCAGCCACCGAACCTTATTGTTCGCCTCATGTAGTTGCCGCTGAAGATTATCTTTTTCTTCAGCACTGAGGCCCGATCTCTGCACGCATTCTTGCTCGAGGTGAGCCAGCGAAATATCAATTGGGCTTGCTACTGCTCCGCGAACCGCTCCTCAAGGTCTGAAACCTTCTGACGAGGTTGATCTCGCTGATTAATCAGACCCTAATATACCCTTCTGTGAGAGTATAGGTACCGTCCAGTGCTATTAGTACAGACTAGCTAGCGTTGCTCGTCGGGGTGATAAAAATTACCTTTCGTGAGTGTTACCCGGAGCTGAGCGCTATGGTAACCCACTGTATTCTTTGGTGGATATCTAATGTGTTAATGGTGGCGTATTTGGAAAATCTTTGGACAGTCGAGGCATAATCCGTGCCTCTTTGGTGGAGGTGTACGTGGGTTATAAGCCCTGAACCGCTCTGCGTTCGAGAGCCTGCATCCTACAATAACTTTCCTTCCCGTCTTTGGATAGTTGTAAATATAGTACATTGTATCTTGAGTCTTGAGACCGCTGGTATGTATTTTCAAGTTTCGACCGGGCACTATCTTGTGCAGTTCATATTTAGTTAGTAAAGTTCCATAACAATACTCGAAGATGATCTTTTTCTTACGCATCTCCCTCAGGATCCATCCTCCTCGATTGTTGTATTGGCTGCAGGAGCTCAATCCAATAGCAGCACTATACAGCAAATATACAGGGGTGATTAGTTTGCCGCTTCAGGCTGATTCTGGTGGTGGTAATGATGGCTCGTGTGAGGGTGATAATGTAGGAGCCTCACGCGAGAACTGAGCCCTTGCAGAGACCCCCCCATCTGGTATTGCTCGATGTCAACAAGTCAAGTCCCAAGCATCCTGCTGTCGGTACCAGAGTGTTGATGGAATATCGGGACTAGAGGGCGGACGACGATCGTGTCGTAGATGACTTCTTCCTTGACTGTATGTGGCCGGCCTCGACAGCCTTTCTTGGGTGGCATAGTGCTTGAATGATGGCACTTGAGTGCTGAGAATATGTGTGAGGATAGTGTGCGCTTTGTTATGGGTGTAAGTAGTCTTGCGAGTGAAGAAATACGGACGGAGGCTGTTACTGGTCGTAGTAATACTGCTGGATCTTCTTCACCAGCGGAGAATGATGGCACAGAGAAATACCAATTGCCCAAAATGAGTCTTCGTGGGTATGACCCTGAGTGTGCTGCCCTGGGTGGGTAGCCTAGATAGAACCCACGGCGATCCACGGTATGCATTTATAAGTGTCTAATAATAGTAAGAAGGTAAGAAGGTATTCAGTATAAGACTAAGAACTCGGGTGAGGAAAGTTACATATAGCAAAGCCGTGTAGTGGTGAACGGGGCGGTTGGGCACCCCTCCGGCAATGTAGGCTTTGATGAAATCCGCTATGGAGAGTAATGTGCTATCCGATTCGATAGCACCGGGTCCAGTGGCTATACTGATGGCGTTGATAAATATAGATGTCTTGTAACAAGGTGGGAAGAGGGAGGCTACTTGCCTATGGTGACAAAAGTTTCCTCTCGGGAACATGGGCACTGATGGAGCCCGTTGTGGATGCCACCGTGCTTCGCTTGCGGCGAGAGATAAAGGAATATGTATATAAAGATTGCGTGAAACAAGGTAGGAAACGGGAGGCCATTTGCCTATGCTGACGATGGTGTCCTCCGGGGAATGTAGGCAATGATGGAGTCTGCTTGTAATCAATAGCATAGTCTCCAGTGGTGCTATTAGTGGCGTTGAGCCCTGTATTTTGCCCGATGTAAAGGAATATATCAGTAATGATGTCCTGAAGCTAAGTGGAAGAATGGAGGCCACTTGCCTATGTTGACGAATGTTTCATCCGGGGAATGTAGGCACTGATCAAGTCCTTTCTGGACTCTACTGTTCTATCCGATTCTATAGCACAGTCTCCAATGGCTTCATTGTTGGCGCTGAGCCCGTGCTGCCTGCAGACAGACGTAAATGTGGAAGAAGGGAGGCCTTTTGATGATGTTGGCGAAGGTATATAACAATGAAAAGGCTCGTATGGCCCGTGATATGTGCCCATTAGGTTCATATATGCCATGTAGTTAGAAAGAAAGTCAGGTAATATAAGAAGATATCTAATTGTAAGACGTGGTGAGCGTGCCCTTAAGGATTCCAAATTGATTGTAAAGGTACTATCTTTTCAAGCTTCTACGGTAGATAGCTCTATAGCAAGTTTCCAGAATGGTAAGTAGGGACCATCTGGTAAGCAGTGCCATACGATCGCACAGTGCCAACCAGCCTAGATCGCACAGTAGTGTCCATAGCGGACCTCCTCAGTGCCTACATTCCCCCGAAGGGTGCCTAATGACCCGTTGTTAGCTACATGGCTTTGTTATGGGCTCATGTCTTATTACTGAATACCTGATATACCTTCTTACTTTCAAGTTTCTAGCATATCTTCAGAATATCTCGGGATCCAGTAATAGCACAACAAACACCAAGACGCATTTATGGCAGCACAGTGATTCGACCCAGGTCATGACACTCGGCTTGATGACACCCGTTGGATCTCAAATTGCTATCTTCAATATAGCCCATCAGTGTTTCTATGCTCCTTTCTCACTTACACGACTTTGACACATGCAACTCTCCTTGGCCAAGCTCATGACCTTATTATTGTATACCATCTTACCACTGGGTATCATCTTACTATCGATTTCTCTTATTTTGGGGGGCTTCGGAGGCGAAATCATTGCGCGGGGGGGGGAGGTACCACCTCCAAATACACCAGCAACTCCCAAAGGGCCTGGAAGCCCTACATCTACCTCCAGCTACAGCAGGGCTGGCAGTGCAGCCTACACTGACGCTGATTCTGACTTTTGCGAAATAACTCGTGCCCCCAGCTTCCGGTATATCTCCCTCAGCTCAAAAAGGTGCAGCTTGATCTTTTGGGCTCTATTGATGAGTTCCTTTGAGAGAACATCAATCAGGCATGAGCCGCTTCTACAACCACCTGATACCCATAAAAGAATACCATAGATTGCTATGGAGTCCAGCTGACCATGAGGACTCATTATTGTCACCATTACTGAACCACTAGGTACCTACCTACGATCATTCCCTTTTTTTTACCGAGGAGAGTTTTAACCAAATTATAGGCCAACACTATGAAGTGTAGGGGTACCTCAAAACATACCAGCAACTCTCAGCGGGCCTGGAAGTTCCCCAACTAAGTCTAGTCCTAGCAGGGTTAGAAGTGTAGCCTACACTGACGGTGATGATGGCTTGTGCGGAATCACTCGTAGCTGCCGCCAGCTTCCGGTGCATCATCTTCAACTGAAAAAGATGCAGCTTGATCTTTCGGGCTCTATTGATGAGTTCCTTCGAGCGAACAGCAACAAGATAGATGACGTTCCTACAATCATCCGACACCCATAAAAGGATATCGTGGATTGCAGTGGAGTCTAGATCGGCAGTCCACTGACGGTACTACCGACAAAGATTCATTTTGATCCCGTTCAGGTGACGAAATTATCTATATACACAATTACCTAAATAGCAACAGGGCACTGCCCCGGTCACCGCGGTTGCCACGTACACCTTCACCAAAGAGGCACGGATTAAGCCTCGTCTCTGCGGTCTTTTTCATGATACCCCAGCATGAGCTTATTCGACATCCATATAAGGATACTGTGGATTGCCGTGGAGTCCAGCTAGACAGCCTACGCAGGGCAGCCCTCTCAGGGTAATACCCTCGAAGATTCACATTTTGTCACACCTTAGCGCCATTGATATTTCTGTCCCGCAATTGCCCGCTGGTAGTGGAGATAGCCTAGTAGTACTACTACAGCGAGTAACAGCGGTATCTGTCCGTATTTTTTAACTCAGAACTAGACTACCTGCACGCAACACAAACCTCACACTATCCCTACACAGATTCTCAGTACTCTCGTGCCATAATGGAAGCAGTATGTCACCAAAGAAAGGGAGTCGTGGCCGGCCACGTACAGTCAAGGAAGAAGTCATCTAGGACAATCGTCGTCCGCCCTCTTGCAACAACACTCTGGTGCCGACAGCAAGGTGCTTGGGACTTTACTTGTTGACATCGAGTAATACCAGACGGGTGGTCTCTGTAAGGGCTCAGTTCTCGCGTGAGGCTCCTATATTATCACCCTCAAACGAGCCATCATCATCGACACCACCACCAGAATCAGTCTGCACATCAATTTAAGACTGTAGAAGACATGTTCCCGCGGAAACACTACCTACCCCTGTATATTTACAGTTCGGGCCTGTTATTAGATTGAGCTTAGCTAGCCAATACAACAATTCGGGGAGGATGGATCTGGACGGTGATGCTTAAGAGAGGGATAATCTTCAACGACATGAGACGAACAATACGGTTCGGGGTTGGAAGCAAAGCTGCACAGGATGGAGTGGGACATAGAGAAGGTCAACAATTATGCGTTGGCACCGAATATTGCTCGAGACAGTGCACAGGCGGTACGCACTAATATGCAGCAAAGGAATTCATAAGCTGCAAGTGGAAGCGGAACCTGCACCTATTGGCCAATCCTTCTGATGTCTGTCAACCCTCTTGCTCTGTGCTCCGATCATGCAGACCCCTACTTATATTGATTTCTAGATCTGTTTCACAGGCAGGCAGTGTGCCATGCATTACACATCACTGTTATACCGCTTCGGTTTTCATCCAGGATTTTAACTGGGGAGTAGACGTCTTGATTCTGGCTGGAGATACTGGATATGCTATGGGAAACATGCTTGGAAAATTTGGAGCCTTTGAAACCGGAGATGTTCACGCTCCCTATGTAACATGTACGCTGCAGCACAAACACATCGCTTTGCCTGCAAGGAAATACGGTGTCCCAGCTGTGCCCCTCCATGCTTACGGAGGCAAAGAGAAAGCCGGTGGAGACTTTATTACGTATCCTTGGGCCGAGAGAAAAGACCAGGGCAGAATAACGGATTGACACTACAACATGTACGGTGCCCAAAAAGCACCTTGCTTGTTTGCAAGCAAGTATGCCACCCCAGTCGGACCTTCTATACTGACCGAAACCTGAACGATGGTTTCTTACAAGCAGTCTTGGGGCGTAGAATGACTGCAGGAGAGAAAGGACGAGGAAAAGATATGAGATTGACAAATGTACCATCTATATACAACACGTGTGCAGCACAAGAAGTACCTGGGTTGTTTACAAGTAAATAGAGCCAGCCAAGAAACCTTTGGCGGGGGCATAATTTGATGGCAATGAGTAGAAAGGGGTATAGAAGCGACAAGGAACTGGCCCTCAGTACTGGTCGAGTCTTGAGGTAAGAAAACCCAATCCACAAAGATCTGGGTCTCGTCTGCCTAATCAGCCGTTAATTCTGTCTCAGGCATTACTCCAGGCGAAATCACCCACATACGCAACCGTAAGGCACGTCATAGCAGGCAAATTATCCAATCCCTTCAACCTCTGAGTCCTGCTCCATCCCAACACTCAAGACTCCTCCTTCGAGACAGCCAATATCAGTGCAGACCAATGAAGACCAGCACCAATATGCAGGGGTAGCAATGGGTCGAGGGAAAACATTTCTTAGGGACTGGCCGGGACAGGGACGTATGCGTCGATCGATGCTAATCTGCAAGTGTTGGCTAGATTGTATCCAGTCCACAGATAGGATAGCTGCCTCTCAGGAAAGGCGTATGGATAAATGCGTAGATAGGGTTAGGGATTGCTCGGTTATTGATAGCTGTTGTGAATGTTTGGTATTAGTGGTGTCGGAAGTTGTGGTTGGTGTCAGGGTGGTGTCCATTGGTTGAATTGAGGGATGCAGATGCCTGCAGGTGTCGCATGTGTATATAGATTTGAGAAAACGGGACCCAAATACTGCTATGCCCTGCTTGTTGAACACCCTACAACCAATGTCTCTTTCCAACCTTTTTATTTTTATTTTTACATATTCATTACTCACATGGCCCTTTTAAGAGAACCATGGTGAGTCACCGAGAAACCTGGCGTGGATTCATCCAAAGCCAATCGGGTCTATATCTCTTTGATACTCGTTGACCAGAAAGAGCAAAGCCCTATCCAAGTGATAGTCTCTATACAGTCGAACCTCTATAAATGCATCCCCTCTAAGCGCATATCCGGTGAAAATGCATCACGACCGGCTGACGAGTTTTTTTGTTAGGGCAAGCATCTAATATCTCACGAAAAAACTGCATACCTCTGAATTACATGCATCAGCCCAAATTAATTCCCAAGGGTGACATTAGTGTGTCGGCCCTACGGATATAAGCTAAAGTCCGGATATTATGGTGTGTCTATCCCTGTCCTGGCAGGTCAAGAGAGAACGAGACCAGCAGAGACTGAGTATTAGAGTACTAGGCACTAACAGTGTGATGGGTAGGCTTAAGTAGGGTGTCCTGCACACAATATTCATGTCGGCAAACAGCGACTATTTTCAATGGCATCTACCACTGTTTCAGAGCCAACAGATGGAGAGCGCGTTCAGCTGTACAGATACCAACTACAAAATAAGATTCGGAATCAATGAGAGCTAGCTCAATGGTATGTAGTGAGTTCCTTCTGTATACAACCTCTAATATATGTAATAGATTTGAGCGATCTTTTGACTGATCCATCAACCAAAGTACCGTTTCCCATATCCTGCGAAAATTCAATGAAGATCCCGATTTGCTTCTTGTGGCAGAAACTACGCAAAAGTCCAATAAGCGGAAGAGAGAAGCCATGATCTGGAATTGGAATCTGCACTATTGGAGTGGTTCTTACAATATGAAAAAGATACCCTGATTAGGGGAGAGCTTCTTCGAGAAAAGGCAAGGAAATTATATGATCTTATGTATCCAATGGATGAGGTACTACTCCTAAAGTTCGCCAATGGATGGCTAGGTAGTTTTAAAGCAAGATATGGGCTTCAGGAGTAGAAGCAACATGGAGAGTCTGGAAGTGCTGATGTAAAGGCAATGAAACAGCAATGACCAGAGATTGCAAAATTCTTGCAACCTATGAGTATGAGGATATCTACAATATGGATGAAACAGGTATGTTCTAATTAAGTGTATTGATATATCTATATTAATACCGTCTTTAGGGTATTTTTGGAAACAACAGCCAGGTTGCAGTCTTGCTACGGAATGATATGAAGGATTCAAGGAAAACAAGAACCGCCTGATGATTATGGTCTGTGCAAGTGCAGATGGATCAGATAAAGTCCCCCCCCTGGATTAAGAAGGCTGCACATCCGTGATACCTCAATGGAGTCAATCTTCATTGTCTCGCATGCAATATCGCAGTAATGAAAAGGCTTGGGTTACGATGATATTATTCCTTACATGGCTGAAGTGGTTTAGCAAGCGCCTACATCATGGTCTTAAGGTTGCATTGACTTCAGATAATGTTTCTGGATACAAGGTACCAACTGATTATTTGTTTTAATTTTTATATATACTCATTACTAATATGAGGCTATCGGTCCCTACTGATGAAGTTCCAGCCAATATCTGAATTGTCTTCCTACCTCCGAATACTACCTCCCACTTACAACCATGGGATCAAGGGATTATCGCAATGTTAAAGGCCTACCATCGACGGTTGTATTGTCAAGGACTTCTCAATTGGCTAGAACTCCATCCAACCCCTGAATCCTGCATTATTACAACTTACACTGGTTGACAAAAGACCCTGCGCTTCAATCTAGATATTCTAACTGCAATTCAAATGGTTTTACAAGCCTGGTCTAAGATACCGGAGGAGACAACATGCCATTGTTGGAACAAGGCTCCTCTCCATTTGGAAGGACCAGTAGAGCCCTTTCGCCTGGCAAATGGAAATCCATATTATGAACTTGATCAGATCTATGATTCTATTCGAGCTCAACTCCGATCTATGCCAACAATTCCATTCCTTGATCAACAAGAGCTTTTGTAGCTCCTCCAGGTAGGTTTATTCCAGAGCGTCAAGTCAACCTCACTATGGAAGATATTGCAGCTGCCTATGCTCCAACACCCAATATCCCTGCAAATTCAGCTGAACAACCTACCTCCGCAGCTACCCATGATGACTCCAAGCCTCGACCTATTATCACTAGAACGAAGCTTTAGAGGCACTGCAGCTCTATATTATCCAGACTGCATCCAGTACTGCCACTCCGCAAGATACAGCATCCCTCATGGACTTCATAACGACCTTGACGAACCGGATGGGGAGCTCAATATGAAACGCAAGTAGCAGTCGCAGCTTGAGAAGTGGCTAGGGGAGTAGGAGGGTGGAATGGAAAGTCGCATGGTGGATACGCACTTGGGATATCAAGTATCTAGTGAAATACCAGTTGTTTTTCTAACTCCCGGTCTAACTGCATAAACCTGTCTAAATGCATCAAAAGTGTCCTGACGGAATTGATGCATTTATAGAGGTTCGACAGTAGAACTCGTAACATAACAAACACGAAATCAGCGTTTCGTCAATTAGATCAAAGGAACTCATTTTACATCACACCTGAGAACACCCTATATTCGATAAATATATGTCCTGACCCATTCAGCAATGCGGCCCAGTCAGCAATGGGCCGGTCTATTGGCCAATGGGACGCTATTGCTGGTTGGGACGGCCCATTCACCAATCTGCATAATATTCTAGTATTATTACTTCATACGAAACTCTTTCTCCTATTTCGCATTCGGCCTCATAGTACCTTGCATTCTAAGGTGTTGCGGAAGAGGACTTGATTTCTAGCATTTTATTTGTTATATTTTCATACCTCTGGGTGGTTCTATTTCTCGTATTTTATTTATGTTATATTTATTTATGTTAGATTTTTGTATACCTCTGGGCGATTTAATTTCCAGTATTTTATTTATGTTAGATTTTTCCATACCTCTACTTGTCCGGCTTAATTATTCCATAGTTTCGTATGAAGTAAAAATGTTCCGACCGATTCAGCAATACGGCCTAGTCAGCAATGGGACGCTATTGCTGGGGTTTGCCCCCTTGGCCGAATGGTGTCCATAATGGACTTTATCAATTTCTGCATCCACAGGAGTGGTCCCCAGAGGCCCATTCTTACTTACACAACTTTGACATAATCAATACCCCTCAACCAAGCTCATAGTCTTATTACTGAATACATTCTTACCACTAGGTATCATCTTACTATCAAGTCCCTACGATATTATCGGAATATCTAGGGACCTTAGACATAGCACAACAAACACCAACAAGACGGACATACAGCAGCATAGGGTTCCAATTCAGGGTCAGTACACGTGGCTTTGGTAGCGAGATTGGCTGGCAGGGAAGTACAAAGGGCAATAAAGAGCACTAGCTGTAGCGCAAAGCGCCCTATCCACTAGGCTTCCTAAGACCTTGGGCTATATAGTACATAGCAATTTGAGATCCAAAGAGTGTCTGGAAGCCAAGTGTCACGAGCTGAATTCCATCTCTGTGCTGCTACATATCCGCCTTGTTGGTGTTTGTTGTGCTATATCCTCGCTCTCCAGATATTCCGGTAATATCGCCGAAACATGATAGTAAGATGGTACCTAGTGGTAAGAAGGTATTCAGTAATAAGACTATGAGCTCGGTTGGGGAGTGTTGGATGTGTCAAAGTTGTGTAAGTAAGAATGGGCCGTTGGGCACCCGTCTGGGGAATATAGGCTCTGATGAAGTCCGTCCTGAATCCTACTGCGCTATCCGGTTCGATAGCACAGTCTCCAATAGTTACATTGTAAGCGTTGAACGTGCTTTGCCTTAAAGGTGGAAAAAGGGAGGCCATTTTCCAATGTCCTACGAAGATCTATAACACAGAAAAGTCACGCATGACCGGCGTTTTGGTTTTTTGGGGGTTTGAATCAGTACTCATAATGATGCTAAGCATAGGACGAGGGAGTGAATCTCCGAATGAACACTCGGCTATGCTATGAAACCCTTGGGCCCTTTGCTGCTCCGTATCTACGTACAAGACCAGATACCGCCCGAAGGAACACCATAACTGCACTGCCAGTAGCGAAAGCAAAGACACTCAAGTGAGGAAAATAGCCCTGCTCCTTCCCACAGCCCCCCTCGTCGCCAGTGAGGGAGTGGAATACGCTTGAGTGGAAAAAGCAACCCCGCTTTTCTTTAGTCTAAAATCAATAACAGCGCTCAAGTAGAAGAAACAGAAACACCCCTTGACAGTGTGGGCAATAGTCCCGTAGGTCGGTCCGCGGGGTAGGACTCGGGCGGACTAGGCCACCGAAAGGGCAGACTTGCAGGTAGTCCGTCGATGAGAGAAGACTGTATTGGCCTAGTATAACTATATAGCGAAAAACAAAGGTCAAAATGTCAAAATGTGCATGCATTACTCCATAATTCACAAGCAGCGTCCATCAATCGCTCCTGAACAGCCTCCAATGTCATAGCATTCTGCAGTTCAAATTGCTCCAGCACGCGTTCCATCTCGTCTTCAGCGCCCGATTCAATAATTCCCGTATGAAACCGTGACTTCCGACATTCAATAGACTCAATAGTATCTTCACCAAGCCAGTTGCGCCGATGGCTGATAACCTTGGCTCACACTTGGACTCGGAAGGTTTACCTGCGTCTCACATACTTCACCGGATTGTGTCGGTGGAAATGATGGTGGGTCCGAGTCGAATGGCATAGAATATTCAAAGGCAGAATCATCAAGCTCATCTATTATATTGTCTGAGAATGACACTTCAAGGGATATAGCACTGATATGGAATCGGAATACTGGATTTGACGTATATCCTACCTGAGATATCGGTAGACTACGGATTACTTAGGCGGACCAGGCGGACCACAGGCGGACCGCAGTCCTGACATAGACCAACAAAGCCATAGGGTCCATGGAGTAGAACGTACTAGCCCAATAAAAGGGTGGACTGGGACTGACGGTGGCGACACCGCCTGGTCCGCCTACAGTCCGACTAGCCTGTTGCCCACACTGCTTCTCGACCCTCATCTCTCCTAGCCATACTCTGTGGTGCTGAAGGGCTTCCTGCCCATGCGTAGTCCATAGCTGGATCAACCTTCTTTTTCATGTAGATGACCGGTGTGGATGCCAACTTCCAGACCCTTCTGTGTTCTACCACGAGCCTACGCAGGACCTAGACCTTCCCTTTGTTATTCTCTTCAATCTATTGCCGTATCTGATCGGCTTTGTACTTTGCTGCATCCGCATGTAATACTACGGCTCGTACTTGCGTTGTAGGTGCCCTTGCTGCGCTCGGTGAAGTTGGTCACTTTTTCGAGCTTGCGCTATAGTGAAGGGTCCCGACGCTACTGGTAATAGCCAAGTAGTGTAGGTGCTATGGTTAATATGGCGGAGGAATAGATTCAGGACCATATATGGGTACTCTCGCAGTTCCAGACTCTATTGGTTCCACTCATTAAAACACGCTCTTTGTAATTGGGAAACATCCCCCTTACCTTTATTGCTGCCCTGAGTGAGTTCTCCGACCTGAATGTAATCCCGAAAAGTCGTATAATGGTCGGGTTATTCAATGGTAGTCTGTAGCCTAGTTGCATAGTGGTTGTCAGACAATGGGCATGATTCAAGGAGTCCCTAGACCCTAGTTTGGTTGCCTTAGTGTACTCGTGGATGAAAAGAGTTTCCGAAAAGATACTATCGGAAGTCACTACTTGCAATCAGAGACGCGGGGTTGTTGTGCCATCCAGAACTTTGTCACAGCTGCCTATATATACTCTGAGTACTACTCCCCAACCATCCGACTCCGTCTTAACTGCCAACCTTCTCTCTCTGTACCAACTCCCCAACCAGCCGACTTCGTCTCAACTGCCAAACTTCGTTTTCTATAATCTTCATTATATCCCCCCACCAGCCAGCATACATTCTACAACTTCCCAAGCACAAACACTACAAAACACAGATATCTTTCGAAACTTGTAAGTTTTCATCATCCAATATAATGATCAGAGCTCTCATCCTGAGGGGTGATATGAAAAGCCGAGAAGAACATACTGACGTGGAGCAATCCAGCCAAAAATGTGTAAAGCCCTCAACTACCAATGCCTCAACTGTGGCAACGATTACTGGATGCTTTTATGTGACTACGATCCAGAGAGCGACTGTCCAGAACCTTGCAGGATCATCAAGCAGGAAATACTTACAGAGTGCCGTCAATGCCGCGTTCCAGAGGAATAATACGCCGATCCAACATACTCTTGTGCTCAATATCTCCTAGTCGGGGAAATGTAAGATATACATACCCCATCACAAGAACACCCGAAGTGTCACTGCTAATACACCTTATCGGTAGGCCATGGACAAGTTTGATTCGGTAACGTCCCCACAATATTGAGAGAACATGGGTTTGATTGGGTTGGGGCAGGTCGGGGGTTGGCATATTTCCTTTCATGATAATATCAGGTCCTTCATGTAACTCAAGGGGCATAATGTTTTCAAGCGTCACTGGATTTTACATCACTGAATTTTACTTAACTTTACTCATTCACATAGTCAGCAAGCTGGTGATACATAACATAGAGATGCGGAACACGTCCCGAGAACAATTCCCCACCCTCGCCACTCTGGTAGCCAGCCCCTCCCATAATATCTAGGGGTATGGGAATGTTGACTCCCTGAACGCTATATATGCGGTAGAAATATATGTGTTCTAGTCCGTTGCGGCATTCAACCTAATGTAGAATAGACTAGCGTCTCATCTGCGCTCAGGGTAACTTAGCCTTGCGAACAAGAAACAGAAGGACAAATTCAATCCTGAAATATCCAATTCATAATGAACACACTAGGCTATCGAATAACTTTTCGGAGTAAACGACAGCATACAGCCCGATATAAGACAACTAAATAGCGCGAACGATGGCCAGCCCCGCGTGGTTGTTAATACCGCAAACCTCATTCCGCTTTCTTTTTTTTTGCAACCCAACTTCCAGTGACTACTAAACTTTCTTTTTGTAGGCACAGAAGCATAAGGAATACTTTTCTTTTCTTTTTGAATCAGTACTCGTTTTGATACTATGTATATGACGAGGATACGCATTCCCGAGTGGAAACCCGGCCAGATATCCTAACCCTAGACCCCTACCAGCTCCCGAGAATGGTGCGCAGCGGTAGCACCTTTTCTCAGGCAGGATGATTGATCAACTGTTTTGTCATCCTTGCTTTGGGGCTCTCAGATATATATTCATATGTAAATAGAGGGTATACCAATCAAGTGTCAGGGGAGTTGCCTTTTAAATATCTGTCTCCCACAATCTGCATCATTTATCGATACTGCATCCCCAGCATTGGAATATTTGGCTCTGCGCGTGCCCTTTCTGAAGTTATTGGACAGCAACCTTGATGCAAAATCGACGCCGGTGAGAGGATGTTGAGGTATCTTGCAAGTGGGAGGGGGCCCCTCTGCGAGCTCTTCTGATCACCTGGAGCTACATAGATAGCCTCTAATTTATAGCTGTAGCCTCATTACCCCTATATCCCTATCACCATTCTATGGGAATCGGACTAACGCAAAGGCGCCATCCTGTTGGGAGGAATAAATAGGACGACGCATTGATGTCAGGGGTGGGTGCAGAATGAATGCAAAATAGCTGAGCGAGCGGTATGCACTAATGGGGTCGTTATGGTCACTTTTCGCTTCTCTCGGGTCAGCGGTATTCTCGAGGATGGGGGATTTAGTCGGGGGTTTCCTTACATTCTCTTTGTCTACCAAGCAAGTCATCCGTAACTTCATTATTTCGCGAACACTTGACCAGTGAAGGGCGATTTCTACACATCCCCGCTCAACAGCCTGATTTGGGTACGGCATGAGAGGCTCTAACTCGCTCCCCCAAGGCTCCTCTGCGCCTCTGCTTCCACCCCTCCCTCAGCCCTCAGCCTCGCAAAACACAGCTCCCGTTCACACATTGCATCAGGCACCTATGCCTTTAGAGTAGATGATCGTGAGGGATGGTAGAGTGTTCTTTTTTCTTATTCCTGTTTTAGTTAAATTCGTTGAAGCAGGCCTAATATAAGTGACTCTAGCACCACATGCACTTGTAACGAGCTATGTACAGCCCTAGGAACTCGTAGACCGTGAGAGAAGGGATACCGCATATGGCCCAGGAGATGAGGTGTTGTAGGTTGTCCCATTGGGGAGGGAGCCAAGGAGTCATCGGATAGAGGCTTTCCATGAACGGATTTAGTATATCCTCACAAATTCATGGGCATCAAGGGAGGAAGGTACTAGGCAAATGGGCCGGTCCATTAGCAGATGCAGATTATATTAAAATTAAGAATTAGCCGCTGTTTCACTGCAGGACAAGATCACCCTAAATCTGTGAGATATTCAAAAAAATGTAAACAAAGAACAATTCAAAACAAAAAACAGGTATGTGTTGCCCTCTCCTATCCTTCCTTATCCAAGGTTTGAAACAAAAGAATTACTTTTTTTGGTCCTTTTTTCTTTTCCTTTCCCCCTAACCCACCCCCGGAAGTATAAACAAAAGCAGCAAAAATATTCAGCCAAATCGAATAGCAACTGGCTATACCTCCTACTTCTTCCCCTTCCCCTTCCTCTTCTTCTTACCCCCACTCTTGTCGTTGGAAAGACCAGCGCCTGCTGTGCTTTCATTGGGAGAATCGGCACCTAATGCGTTTTCAATGGAAGGAGCATCAACTGGAGCCTGCCCAATTCCCAACCCGGTCAATGCTTCCAATGCTGCCATCGTTTTCTCTTGCTCTGCCAAGCAAAGCATAAACATGAAAATGGAAAAAAAGAAAGAAACAAAAAAGAAACGAAAAAGAATGAAAAAGAGAGTGAAAAAAAGAGAAAAAACCCCTTTCTGGGAAATGCTTTAAGCAATCCGTAAGCCCCACGACGCAAGTCCTCTGCAATGTAACTTCAGTTACATACAATCTATGAATTTAGTCAGTACCTTTATATTACCACTTGTGCTCGAGTGCTAAGCCACTAACCTTTCCACCATCCCCATGGCACTTCAACCAACTCCCCATACAATCCCCATGGGCGTTCGTGGTACTCTTGTTTGCAGTGATGCACCAGAATAGCCTTTGCTGTACCAGGAAATTGGGTGACTGACTTTGGAACCGGCTGCACCCCCTTGGATATGAGAGCAACAAGGTCTATCGCCAGCTGGGGGCATCGGTCAAGTGCAGCAATGAATTTAGCTTCTGCGCTCTTCGAATATAACAGCACTCGGGTAATGTATGCCCGGGTATAGCTACTAATCGTCCACTGAGGGTGGACAATCAACAGGTCGTCCTTGCATCCGTAATCAACAAAGTACCCAACTCTGAGACGGCTCCCGGGGGCTGTCATCTCATATACGGACACCATGTAGTCAACAAATGATATCGGAGAGATAAAAATCTTCCGGACGTTGATAGCAGCAACCCTGGCAAGCCCTGCGCACATGTACTTGTCTGCGAGGCTCAAAACCAAGGTGTGGAATAGCTTGACTTGCATTCGTGATTCAGTGTTGTGAGACACTGCCTCATTGGTGTAAATGTCGAGGGATGCTGGTAATCGATAATTTCCGGTATGGAGGTACTGAAGTAGGCATCGGATCAATTCTGGATCATCTTCAGGCAAGTGTATAATCTTCGTGAATGTTTCTCGATATCCCTTTCTTAGAGCTATGGAAAAAAATTTAAGCTTGCAGAGGACCTCTTCCTGTATAAAGTATCTGAGGCCAGTACGAAGAACAAGGGTGACCAAAAGTCCAGTGAGAGGTTGTGGCACCCTTGGGTTTGCGTTTGACTGCTCGTCTTGGGAGGGCATCTCTGAGGCTCTGACTGTAACTCCAGCTCTCTCAGCTACATACAGCATCGGGAAGGGGGGTGAGCTCTAAACATACCTTGGGAAACGCTAGGAACTTCTCTAACAAGCTTGATGCCGTGAGGAATGAGACTCGTGGACGTGGGAGCTTCGGTGGGTTCCATAGGTGCGATGATGAGCGTGGGTAGGTTGTGTTGATGTAAAGGGACACACGCCTATCACTTGATCAGAAACCTCCACTTTTATCAAACATGGGGCTTGATTACCAAGCTTACAGATTAGGCTATCGATTAGGAAAGAGGTAATGACTGGTCACTTGATATAATCCGTATAGTCTTCACAGACAAAACGTAACATACAGCTCTCATTATGCATCCACGCATGAACCTGGGTAAGATTTTATTTTATTTCTATATATTCCTTACTCAACACTTGGGCAGCTTGTTAAGTTATTAGTCTGACGGTTGCTGTAGGTGAGACCACCTATAGACTTTCTTCAACAGGTTTTCCACCGTTTGCCCCTACTTCTGAGCCTTTGTTTTTGTCAGGCTGCATAACCATCAACTACGGCTACAGTAATTCCCTAGGCATTCCATGACCTTCATTATCGATAGTGGATATGTCTCCGGCATACACCAGTGATATTGGTACGTAACTCTGGGGCAAAAACAAATAGTTAATAATATCCATGTTAACTACTGCAATAGCTATTACAGTTACGGTATTAATTTCCTCGGCCTGACCAGTATCAACCAAATACCCTAACCCCACCCTCAGGGCAATAACTCTTTCCCCGAGGACTATCTTATAGAAACTTAAATTAACAGAATTCGATAGGCCTAATACCTTGCTGATGATATCAAGGCCGCTAGTATGCCCCAACTAGCATGTATATCAATGCCGAGTCAGCACTGTAGAGGGAATGGAAAAAGAATCAGGAGTCAACTTACAAGGGCACTGGACAGCTTAAAATGAGCAATTGATAGATGTCTGTTGCAGTAAACAAAATCCTCCCCGTAACCAACCAACCTTCTAGGCCCAAGTCTGGCTGAGCTCTAAGCACTTTGCTGACCACGCTGATAACAGTCTCCTCTCTGCGACACAACCCGCAACACTGCCCATCCCCTCCAAGATCCAGGATATTCAATCCCAAGGTCTTTCTGGCCAAAAAGCATAACACCGCGAACTCCATCAATTGGAGAATGAGATCAGAACTCGAGTAGCCACCTACGTAGGCCGGAAGTCAAATGGGATGAAGCTATCAAGGACATCCCCACAGTTACGCTCAGACCCGGTGGGGGATATCCAGCCCTCCAGGACTGTGGGGGCTTCACACGGAGGGCCATCTTAATGCGAAGTAAGGCATATGACGTCATAGCTTGGGCACGCTTAATCTCGCGATGCACTAGTCGAACCTCTATATTTACATAAGGCCGGGACCAGGGTCGATGTATTCTACGAGGGGCGGTAATCAGTACAGCCGGCAACCCCGCAAAGACTAGAGTTGGAAACGACCACCCCAATCAGTGTGAATATTTTACTCTTATCAGATTCTGCAAAGTACCAAGGTTCGGCCGAGAGATCCGGACCAATCACAGAGACTCGCTTGCGACTCGTGCCACCCAGAACACTTACCCTATATTCGTTTGCGGCTAGACTAGTAGCAAATACATAGGCCTAGCTCTAGTCTGCCGAGACCACCATAGGATATATTCGACCAGGGACCGACGTGAAATATGCGAGATCACTATAGGGTATATTCAACTAGGGTATCGACTGAGCGGAGTGGAATATGCGTCCTTCTTAAAGGAAAATGATAACAACCGGGGCCCCATTATATCATTGCATAAAACCAGGGTAAACCCCTTCATCTAGTTATTGCACCCGAGGCCCCGACCAGCTTAGCATAACAAGTAACTATATGTCACAGTAGTAATTATCTCTTCATTCAAATAACTATCGCGCAAAAGCTGAATAACGTCCGCGAATGTCTTATGAAATTTCTAACGAGCAATTTATACTGATGTGCTGGGCTGGCGTGAATGTCATGACCCTTAAAGCGTGCTTGTGTTGTGAAGTTCAAGCCAGCCAGGAAACTTTAGTCAATTGAAAAGTGACTCACTGGAGTCGTATAATCCACGAATAAACCCCATGAAGCGTCTTGTAATCAAAGAGTCAAAACCTTCATCTCCGCCTTGGTAAAGCATACCTATCGTCAAGGACGATATCGCCTTCGTTCAATCATTGTCAGTATTCTATTCCTTTCTCTCTATAGATTGAGTCAACATAGAAGGAAATAGGGATATTCTACCCCACACCACCTGGGAACTTGGCGCAGTCTCCGACCGTCTATAGTAGTACAGATATACAAACACCCTGCCAAATAGCCTGCATCGCCAGAGGGATATACATATGCAAGTACCAGCATCACGGTCTACCTATGGTATGGTCTTGGATGGTTGAATGTTTGGTGTTGAGAATGACAGCCTAGGCAAAGAATGCGGAGGTTGAAAAGGGGGCGCTATGTAAATTCCCGTTGCCGCTGACCCGCCGGTATTTGCGCAACAGCCTGATGGTGCGGAATTGTACCTGCATATTGTGAGCGAGATGAACAGGGACGCTGGAGTGGGAAGAAGTTTGAGCCAGGGGTACCTGGGTTGAAGAAATTGCATGGGTGGCATCCCCCGCGGCACCCAGCCATACGATTGCACCCCCCGCCCCTTGTGATTCCTAGGATTTCGCAGGCGCTTTGTTCATGGCCAAGTGGGTAGGCTGGTGTGGGATGGTGTCATACGCTGAGTCGAGGCGTCTGTGTAGCGTAATGGCGAATCCACACAGAATTGATGTCGAGGACAGGATAGCTGGTTTTTTTTGGTTTTTCTTTTATATACCGTCATAATTCGAGTATAAGACTGCAGCCTTACCATCGATAGCTCCTTCTGAGGCGGGCACCCCACGCGCCTTTCTATAGGGCACTATCTTACATTAGCATACTTTCTTATAAACAAAGTTATCATAACATGTGTGCATGAATATGTGGTCAAGATGCCTCCGTGTTACCCCTTAAATACTCCACAGGCCATATAGAGCGCCCTTATCATACAATCTCCACTCCAAGTCCGAATCTTGCAGCAGCCGGCACATCACAGTGTGGTGAATCGGTTTCTTCACCGTCATCGGTATCGTCAAAAATATGAAAGGGTCGGAGTTTGAGCTGGAGCTATCTTCATCTGCTGTTACATCTTCTTCATCAAAGTTGTCACTATCTTCTAGCTCTGTCGGGTCCATTTGGTTGTTCAAATCTGGAATTGGCCCATATTGAATAGCGTTTGTGACCCTATTCCGATATTGCTATCGCGTTTTGTGGCGCAATGCGCTTCCCTTGTTCTTCTTTGATTAGACTCCAAACACAATTGGCCTCGAGTGTTTCAGGGTATTTTGGGCAATCTTTGTACCTAATCGGGCTATGACCCATTCTTCAGCATAGACGATTGCAAATCCCAACCAGAGGCCCCATGGTCTTACTATTGAGTACTGTCTTTTCCTAAGTACCTTTGGTACTCAGATGTGGCCACGCGAGGGGCTATGGTGAGCCACCTGGATATCCGCCTGGATTGAGGAGCGCCAGGTTTATCTGGGGGTACCGGCGCATATGTACAGGGGGTCATAGCAGAGAGCCACGTAGTGGATGGTATGAGAGTGGTGACGTGGTAGGAAATGTAGTGGGGATTGTAACGTCTGAGAGGAAGCAGAGACTTATGAGATCGAGAGAATGTGAGATAGCAGAGGCAAAGTAAAAAACGTGAACTGTTGACGTGGGGCCTTTATCGCGAAAGGGGCGTACTATGTGTCTTCTCGGTTCGTGGGGGAATGATGGAAGCAGTGGAAGACTGCCTCCACCGTGCCCCAGATCCCATTCCCTTACTCTCTCCAGATTGCCGCCGTGAGGTCCTCTAAGGGTTGGTGTTTGGGGGGCGAATGTTGTGGAAGGTGGTGTGTTCTCCTGTGTGGTTGCAGTTGGGGCGGCTGGAGCTGTCATTCCTGCGGACGTGGTGGAGGCAGGCTCGTTGAGGACCCCAGTCATGGAACAGCCTTGTGTACGTGTCCAGGGCTGCTTTATAGCGAATGGCATCAGGACAGATGGGAGTTTTCCTTAGGTAGGGGTGTCTGACGCCCTTGGCGCCTGGTAAGGCAGACTGACAGTTATGAATGCACCTCCTGAGGTGGCGGCGTCCCCGCAGGGTGCCCTACGGACTGGAAGTTATGCTTGCGCCTGGCGTGGCGTTGGGACTCATGAAAATTGCTCCTGATGAGGGAGTTCGATGGATGGTGGCGCATGTCCCTGCATGCCGCGCATAGGTGGGACCTGGTGGCACCTTCTATGGCTAATCTGTGGTTGCCCATATGCACCTAAGTTGGCTCTCAAATCATGCTCTGCCATCGGTTGTGGTGTTGCCGGCCATGCCGATGACCGCAGTGATGGCGGTGTCGTGGTTGTTCCGGCGGCGAGAGCGTTATTGATTCTAATTTCGACGTCGGATTGGGGGGGCGCGTTAAGCCAGGTTCGGGGTGGTCTGGCGTGCACCTCGGGAGTCGATCATGGTGGTGCGCATTTGGGTTTCAGGCCGTTGTTCTAGTCCGATGGCTTTGAAAGGAGCTCGCCATCTGGAGCAGTGGCAATGCGGCCTGCATACCCTCCGCGGGGGGTTTTCGGTGCGTTCCTGTGATTCTCGGTTAATATGGCAGCTTCTATGTGCCTGTCCTTCCCGATTGCGGTCGGGGTAGGAGAAAGACGGACGTACCTTGGTTTTTTGTAGTGGTTTGATGGAGAAAGGGTGACGATGAAGAGGGAGTCGAGGGCTCCTGTCGATTTAAATATAAATAGTAATGGAAACAATATATATAAAAATATGTCCTTGGGCACTTTCGTTTCCAGTGTAGTTTTCCTGCATCTTTGGTTTTTCGCGGATAATTCGGACCCCAGCCCGTTGACGTTGGAAATTCCTTTTTCGGGCGCCGGGTAACCTTGGCCACTACCTATGCGGTAGCCACTGCCAAATCTGGGCTAGCGGCTTGGCAATAAATGCCAAGGATTTACCCCCTTGTGGATGCGTATAGATTTCACATACCGTAGAAACCCGAAATCCAACATTCATCAACCTGACTATATTTACATTCGATTTGACATTCTCTTCCCCGCACAGCTCCAGCATCAAATTTATCACGAACATCAATCCCAGGCCCCATATTAATACCAATAGCAAATTCAAACTACACGCAAATACGTTTCCCACCGTCTCAGGTACTAAACCAATTGACTCCGCAACACGTCCCAAATCAGGACCAAATGCAAACTCAAGAATCGAATCTATTCCTGTTGTCAATATAGGCAAGTAGCCTCTCTTTTCCTATATTGTGTCAAGACATATTTATTGATATATTCCTTAACTTTGTGCAGGCAAAGTGCATGGGGACATTAGGGCTCTGAATAATGAGCGGGATCAGGTCCAAGTCTTTATGACATCTTCAGAATATCTTGAGATCTAGGATATATACAATAAATACCAACTCCAAGACCGATGTACAGCAGCACAGGAGTTTAATTGAGGCCATGACACTGGTCTTGATGGCACTCAAATTGTATAGGCCAACATCATTGGCTGTATGTTTCTTTCTTACTTCACAGGTTTGACAGCCTTAAGCAACCTTAGAGTCTTATTACTGATTACCTTCTAACCCGTGGTCAACACAGGCAAATGGCCTCCCTTTTCCCACCCTTGTTTCAGGACAACTCCCTATATATATTCCAACTAGTGGAAAGTGTGCTATCGAGCACAGTAGTGTTCATAAGCATTTAATTGATGCCATGGCACTCCGCAGGATGATACCCCACGGATCCCAAATTGCTATGTTCAATTCAGTCCAACATCTTTGTTTGTATCTTCTTTTCTTACACAACTTTGATATATGCAACTGACGTCAACCTGACTCATAGTCTTGTTACTGAATACCGCCTTACTACTACGTAGCTTCTTACTATCATTCGACACCTATAGAACACAGCTATAGGGAGTGAAATACCTACGGGGTCGGCGGCTTCTTCAAACCTGGTGGGAGATCTGTCAACGTGAACATGAGACAAAGTACATCGAAAAACAAAAAGAGCGGCTTAAGTACCTAATCAAGGCCTTGGGGTGCTGCCGGAGCAACTATATTGCCAAAAGTATATATCCAGACAGTGTGGATGGAGGTGCCAGAGGATGGAGTCCAGGAGGCAGTCTACTAGGGTAATACGCACGAAGACTCATTTTCACCCTGTTGAGGTGGCAAACATGGAAAGATCTATACTAACTGCATGTGAACTGGACAATATAGTGCTTGCTTCAACAAGAACAATACATACCAGCCATCTAAAGACCCAACATAAAACCAAAGACGCATAGATTAAGACTCGACTCTCCAGAATCATTTCTACATATACCACTATTAGCACATTCTACATCCATAAAAGATACCGTGGATTGCTGGGTGGCCCGCTCGGTGATGCTCGAGCAAGAAGATTGAACCCTAGTGCTGAAGAAAAAGATAACCTTCGGCGGCAAGTAGAGGAGGCGAGTTATAAGCGTCGGGGTTGGAAAAATGACTGCAGAGGATTGGGCAGGAGCTACAGAAGGCAAATAATTATGCGGTGGAAGTGAAGATTACACTTCAGTGCACCCGCGATACACACCAATATGCAGGGAAGCAATAATTGGCTACGCGCGAAAACGAAAGCTGCAACAGACATGTATACGAAGTTGAGAGCAAACCAGGAGACATTGGAAGCTAGAATCAAGCAGATGGGGTAGGATGGTGCGGTCAAGGACAAGAAGTTGAACTTGACACAAGCCCAAGCTCAGATGCTGGGGGCAGAGTTAAGTATGGGCAACGGGTTGAAAGGAACGATTGATGAGCTGGTGAGGGAAATTGGGGATATGAAGGCGAAGAATGATGAGTTAAATATGGAAAAAATGTAGCCCGAGGCAACATATATTGGGGCAGGGAGGAGTCAGGAGAAGGACTCTGGTTCGGTGAGGTCGAGCTGGGTATTCTACACATGGTAATGCTCAAGGAGCAGCATTTTAACGAGATTTACAATATATACAATTATCTAAAGACTGGGACCAAAGTTATCGTAAAATGCAGGCTATTGCACTTTCTCGGGCTCACAGCAGTTGATGGCTTAGTATCTATCTAAACCGCCACTAAAGAGGCACGCATTAAGTCTTAACTCTCTAGAACCTTTTAAATACACAATAATTAGCGCATTTCACGCTCGTAAAAGAATGCTATGGATGCTGTTGAACCCACTTGGCCTGCCTAATCTTTGCCCACCTCTTGGCACTATTCAGGACTACCCGAGTGGCTGACGGGCGCCGCTGGGCCACCTGGGCTAGCAGCACTGGATGGTAGTGATGCTTTCAGACATGTGGATACTAGGGCTCTGATAACCTGAGCAGGAGCAACGTTGATTTTCTACTATATGTTCAGAATATCTCGGGAGCTAGGACATAGCACAACAATCACCAGCAAGGCGGATATACAGCAGCACCTGGATTTCCTCGAGGCCATGACACTCAGCTTGATGACACTCTTTGGACCCCAAATTGCTATTTTCAATATAGCCCAACATCTTTGTATGTTCCTATCTTATTTACACGGCTTTGACATATGCAAGCCACCTCGACCAAGCTCATACTCTTATTACGGAATACGTTCTTACCACTAAGTATCTTCTTAATATCAATTTCTCTTTTTCCTTTCACTTGGGAGACGGACATATAGGCCTCGAGAGCAAAATCGTGAAGTGGGAAGGGGAGGTACCACCTCCAAATACACCAGCAACTCCCAGCGGGCCTGGAAGCCCCACATCCAAATCCAGCGGAAGCAGGGCTGGCAGTGTAGCCTACACTGACGATGATGATGGTTTGTGCGGAATCACCCGTGGCTACCGCCAGCTTCCGGTATATCCTGCTCAGCTCAAAAAGATGCAGCTTCATCTTTTGGGCTCCGTTGATCAGTTCCTCCCAGAGAAGATCGACGAGGCATATGAAGTTCCTATAATCTTTATCCATACTACGATATAGCGCAAACACCAAGTCGGATATACAGTAGCAGCTGGATTTCATCGATGCCATGACACTCGCCTTGATGACACTCTTTGAATTGCCACTTGCTAACTTCAATATAGCCAAACATCTTTGTTGGTGTGTGCCTGTTTTCAACTTTCCTCGACCAAACTCACAGTCTTATTACTGAATATCTTCTTACCACTAAGTATCTTCTTAATATAAATCCTCTTGTTTTTTTCACTTGGGAGACCGACATATAGGCCTCGAAAGAAAAATCGTGAAGCGGGAGGGGGAGGTACCACCTCCAAATACACCAGCAACTCCCAGCGGGCCTGGAAGCCCCACATCCAAAGCTAGCCGCAGCAGGGCTGGCAGTGTAGCCTACACTGATGGTCATGATGGCCTGCGCGGAATCACTCGTGGCTGCCGCCAGGTTCCGGTGCATCCTGCTCAGCTCCTTTTGAGCTTCATTTCTGCGTTCAGAATATCAACGAGGCATATGACGTTCCTACAATCATTCGACACCCATAAAAAGATACCACGGATTGCTGTGGAGTCCAGCTGGCCAGCCCACCCAGGGCAATACTCACGAAGACTCATTGGTTGGAGGTTGAATACAGTGGACATGGCAGAGCGGAACACAGTCAATATCATGCAATAGAGCCTCAAGAATGATGATACGGTTGGGAAGATAATATATGTTGTTCCCGGGTGAATCTGCTTGCCTATCTACTAGCTCTATGTATGAGACTTTGTTTGAGAAATATGGGGACAGGGGATGGGAGTATCATCAGGCCAATGTACTTGTCAGGGTAAGTTTAGCTACAATACTTCATGCTGATTATACTTTTGTTGAGGAATTGTTGCTAACTGAATGGTACAAAGGATTCGTGTGCCTACAGGACGATGATAGGTCTATACTAGTAGCACAGGATGGTACCTATGTACTCACATACCGGGATATCAGGGCTCTGATTAATGAGCAGGATTAGCTCCCAGGTTCTACAATATCTTCAGGATAACTTGCGAGCTAGGATATAGCCTAACAAACACCAACTCGAAGACGCACATACAGCAGCACCGGGATATAACCGAGGCCATGACATTCGTCTTGATGACCCTCTTTGGATCTGAAATTGCTATACTCAATATAGGTCCTGCATGTTCCTTTCCTATTCACAAGGCCTTGACATTGCAACTCTCCCAACCGAGTTAATATTCTGACTCCTGAATACCTGCTTACCACTAGGTACCTTCTTCATGTCAAATCTGTGTGACATCTTCAGAATATCTCGAGAGCTACACCATAGGCATAATGAACACCAAGGGCAATTCGGTCATACAAAAGCACAAGGATTGAATTGAGGCCATGACACTCGGGTTGATAGCACTGCAAGATTGCCCAAAATCTTGCGAAGTCCAGAGGGATAAACTTCTCGATTAGCTCATCCCGCTACTATTGGTCAATCTTCCTGATGTCTGTCAACCGTCGTACCGTCCGTTCCTATTACGGAGACGCTGACATCCATTGATTTCTAGATCTGTTACATAGGCTAGTAGGGTACCATGCCGAACATATGGCAATTATCCTGCCTCGCTTTACATCTAGGATTTGGACAGCAGACGTCGGCTCTGGATGGAGATACTGGATGTCTTATGGGGAAAAATGCTTTGAAAATTTCCAATATTTGACACGAGAAATGTTCACGCTCCCCACGTCACAAGTACGCTGCACCACCAGCACCTTGCTTGTTTGCAGGTAAATATGCCACCTGTCCTCCTGTATGATTACGGAAAGCTAAGGAATCCTTCAATACAAACAGTCTTGTACGCTTAAACAGCTGCTGGGGAGAACAGAACAAGGGGGAATACGATATTGACAAATGTACCAAGTACATTAAGTGTGATGCACCACAAGCGACGGATTGTTTGCAAGCAAATAGAGCTAGCCAAGAGCCTTTGGAGGTAAGGGGGTCCTGACCACAGATCTGGGTCTCTCCCGCCTAATCAGACGCTAATTCAGTCTCAGGCATTAGACCAGACGACATTACACAATATGTAAGGGCAATGCACATCATGGCAGACAGACTATCAAAGCCCTCAAATCTCTGAGGTACTGTTCCAACCAAGCACACCAGACTCCCACTTCGAGGCAGCCAACCACCAGTGCAGACGAAGGAAGACCAGCACCAATACGCCAGCGCAGAGTAACGGTTGGAGTGAACACATTTCTTCCATACAACCAGTTGGTTCCCCATCACTGGCGAAGAGATACTTGGACAAAACGGGGGTCTTGGGATGAGAGGGACACGGAAGTCTATCTCGCTCGATGCTATACTGAAATGGGCTGGATAGGTTGTATCAACATTAGGACAGCTGCCTGTTTGGAATGGAAGCATGCAGAGATAGGTTTAGGGACTGCTTGGTTATTGATAGATGTTATGATGCTTGATGTAATTGAAGTCGGAAGTGATGGTGGATAACAGGGTGTCTATTGATTGAATCAATGAATGGAGATGCCTACATCTTTGACATGTGCATCTACATGTGAGAAGATGGGCCTTAGTAGTCTCCCTACACATCCAAGTACTGTTCTGCTCTACATGGGGAACACTCTAGAATCTATATCTCTTTTCCGCTGTTTCCACTTGGAGAGCAAGGCTCGATGCAAGTAATTATCTCTGTAGAACTCGTAACATAGCAAACACACTATCGTCCTTGCGTGTGTCACTCGAACCTAGGATCTCCCCTTATATCAAAGGAACCCGTTTTACATCACCCTCAGAACAGTCTATATTCGATAAATATATATAGTACAATAACTAGAGGCGTCCTGAGCCCCTATACATGTATCCGAAACCTCTGAATTCAGTAACGTCGAAAAGATCTCTACCGTACCGCCAATCCATCGCCCGCGGGATCCCACCCACCAGCCGACCTTTAACCCGTGCTTCAATCCCAGCGCAGTATGAACCACGGACGAGGCCCTTTTGAAGGTCCGTTAGGTCCTCCATCAGAGGGACCTAAAGTGCACCTCGTGGAAGAGACTGTCCAAACCCGCAAATCTATTGACATGGGTCTATCTTCTGTAGGAAAAATATATGGCAAGTGTGTATGAAGGAAAGTAGGTAATCGAGTTTGTCTAATGTGTATTGCGTGTCTTCTCTCTCGGTCGTCTAAACCGGCCGAGGTATACATGAATACCATTCCTCGCGTTATATCCTTGCTTCTCGGGTTATCGCGACCTGTATAGCATATATGACATGTCGCAATACCTCAAAAAGATATACATTTTCGGTCATATATATCCTTCAACCCAACATACGATGCTGCTCATAAGGTCGGGAGAGTATTTCTTACATATTTCCCGGGTCGGATCCATCCCATGACATGCACAATCACCCTCCCTTATCCCTCAATCTGATCCCCCTGCCAATAAGTACTAGCTTGTACACGCCATTCCAAGGCTCGGCTCCATGGCCAAATATGTGCTCTAAGCTAAGTACTCGAAGGTAAGTAGTCCAGATGTTGGGGGTGGGTTGTAGTAGCCCTCTGCGAGAAGCCTCTTAGTGCCCAATCTCACCCACTTCGCCCCACCTATTTCGAACCGAAACGGCGGCAATTTTTCTGTGGTTTGCTGTGATGATCCTGTTGGAACGCACATCCACCACACCCGAGATACCAGCACTACCTGGTTACCACTGGCAGTGCTACCCTGGTTACCCTGAACTCACTAGCCCACCCAGTTATTACCTATATCCGCTGTTCTTACTTTGTTCTAGCTTACCTCCTTATTCCCTATATCCGGATACCCTCATTTCTGGTGTTTTAATTATCTCCTTAATTTCGGGCTTTTCCGCTCAGCTCCATTCTGGCGTTCAGCTGCATTTTGGCATTCAGCTTGCGGAATTCATTTCTCTTGCTTCTCATTGGCCAATATCAGATCCCTACTCGCTGTGTCTACCTTAACCTCCGTGTATATGTTCTGGGCCGCCCGCGGGTAGCATACCCACTATGCCGGTCGCGGGTAATTAATATAATTACTCAATTTTAGTAAATTTCAATTGACCAAAACGTTCTGCTACACTCAAAATTCCCTATGAAATTGTTTTTGACCGACCCTATCCCCATCACATACCCTTCCTCTTGGTCAGTGGATAACAGCAGGCATTGGACAAGAGGAGAATTATGAACATACTGGTAACATTAACAACTTACCATCTTCATCTCCGATATTGAATAGAATGGGGAGGATAATGCTGGGTCTCTTGCTACTATAGAACTCCATGTATTAGAAGCGTTTCCTATGCTATAGCAGAACAGGGCTCCAGGCATTGGAAGATTAGTTTCTTTTCCACCGGAGGTTCTTATCCACGAGTTGTAATACACAGGGGCCTTATGGCTATAAACAACCAGGTCGGATCATCTTGTACTGAATTTTGATGCGTTGTATGGAATTTGAATTCAGTGAAGCTTGAAACAATCATAGCCTCTGTTGTCTGCACCTTGTCGCATGATTTCTTTTTACACTAGAAAATCCTTTTTTATCACTGTAATCACAGGACCTGAGCAAGGCGCAAGGCAATTGTTTCTTAATTGCAGGTACTTTCTTATACGCAGATTTCTGCCTTACCTTCAATTCCTCGATTTTAAACTAAATTACAGCAGGTTCCAGACCTATACAATAGGAATATGTTGCTTTACAGCGTTGTCAACAGGTTGAATGGCATAATGCTACAAAATACGTCATTGCAGTTGTGATATAGCCAAACCCGATAACAAATGGCTATATCCAAACGTTATTGCAAATTACAGCCTGAACGCCATTAATTGTTAACTAAGTATGGTGTATTTGCTAACCTTTATTAAACTAAAAGCTCCTAACCAGCTACCAACCTTATGTGCCTGGAGAATAATATTTCAGATGTTCTGACTGCTTGGTAAACTACATTTATATTAGCCAATACTGCTCTACAACTACTCGTGCTCCGCCGAAAAAAAGTTGTAAGAATGATTAATTTATTGAATGCGAAAGCGTCAACGGATCATGACGGTGGTAACTTCTTAGTTCTAGCTGAATGAACACAAATTAGACTGTTAGAGGAGAAATTGACTTGGAAATATATCGATCTATTGCAGAGCTCTAGCTAGGTATACCCTTATTAATTTTGTTTTATATTTTATAAATCAGAACTTGCAAAGCTTTATCAATTCAAATACATTATACACCAGATCGAGGAATTATTTAAAATGCCCGCGAGCGGCCCAGATCATATATAACGGCTCGCTACCCTCTGTATTTTCTTGCCCCGAGTGCGGAGAGGAGGAGGCAGGAGAACATATCGTCTTCCACTGCCCGAAGCATGCAGAAGAGCAGCGCAAGCTGGGGGACATCCAGACATGGGATGGCTTGTCCCAGCCAAGATAGAGAGGGGAGGGGAGGGGAGGGGAGGGACAGATGACGCAGCGGAGGATTTCTTCCTATATTGTAACCACCATCTCACGCGGAGGCATTAGGTCGTACTGCCTTATGATGCTTTCGCCTTCCTTGTTGGTATATTAGCGGGGGATATTGACACGGTCGCGCCTTTTCCTTATGATTTTGTACATACGCGCTGAATCCTCTCGGGTTTCCGAGGGGCTCATCATGGTCCACCTGGGACTCACATATGAGTAATGATCACAATCAATCAATCAACCTCTGGATTTTCCTTCTAATTAACTACACCTTCACCGCATTGTCCACTACTACCTAGTGTACTGCCTCTACTGTATCGTTCGTATATTACCATCTACGCACTCTGCTCTATATATTGCGCTCAGACTCGCATAGCCTACTGCGCTGCCTATTGAACATTCCGCTGCCCATCAAGTATCTCATATACTTGGTTAGATCCGGTATCGAGCGTGGGGGGCCGTCGTGGTGGCATCAGCGCCCCAACATCCGCCAGACACCTAATTCATCAACCTTGAGTCGATAGACTCATATACGGATATGGATGGTTCTTCAGAGCCCGACGCGTTATTGGTGTCATCATCATCCTCTTGGATCTCCCGGCCTAACTAGTCCAGGACAAACGGTTTTGGGCTCTTCAAGCCCTTTCACCAATATCACAGACGCACTCTTCCTTCCTTGCGGCCACTCTTAATCCTGATCACCCACTGCCCTGCGTCCAGAAAAATATTGGCCTGCTCCCCATATACAAAACAATCTTGGGTATTTCTAGGGCTTCCCCGATGGACAAGGACGGCCTAAGGCCTTGTCTGGGCTCTTGTAGCGGATGTTTCCGTTCCTACCAGTAGTACTAGGAGTACCCTTCACTGGAAGACAAATTGGATGCATGATTGGATCAAGCATTCGGATTGTGCTTCGGTAAGCTGGCCAGACATGACGAGCTTCATTGTCAGCTCTTCGGGGGAGGAGGCGACGGCCCCACGTGGTGGAGATACCATAGGATGAAGAACGAAGCTAGATATGTTACCAATTGAACAACGGATCTGCACAGAGAAAGACAGGCTTGGAGCGTCCTTGCGAATCTACAGCTTTCGAGGTCATGTCTTGGAACTCCAGTCGAACCTGTCTAAGTGTATGACGCCCGTCAGAACACCTTTTCATGTATTTCGGGGGGTTATGCAAATAGACCGAAATTGAAAAAGAACTGACCTTAAACTAGATACATGGCCCTTTCTTGCCCACACCTACCCCGGCTCACCCCATTGGCTGCCCTTGCCACCGCTCAAGGTGTGATTGATGCCTGCACTCCCCACAACTCACTGGCAATGTAGTGAGAGCGTCCATAGGGAAGCCGTTTATTGTTGATGTGCGGAATTGCGGGCGGTCTGAATGATATAGGGTTTGGGAACCTCTAATGTAGGGTGTCAGAGGTAGTTACAGGACTTTGATTCGGATTTGGTGGAGCGTGGTAAATTTGGGGGCTGATGTATACCATTGGGTTAGCTTGTGTTGATTATGGGATTTGTTCCCGATACAGCTACAGGTACAGCTGTGTGCGCCTAACTTTGCCGCTCTGTGCATTGGCCAACTAGTCTTGAGATCTAGCTTTCCATACACTCCATGTTTTGCCTGCAGATATATCTAACACTAGAATATCCATCTGATCTACCAGTGTATTTCTCTATTAACCTACGCTATCAGGTCTACAATTTAGCATTCTGGGTTTGGGGAATGATTCCGGGCTTATGCATGCAATTCCGCAGGTATGCAGACTTTCCTCATAATAATGAACAATTTCTCTAATAAAAGAACTCGTCAACAGCATTTATCTCTTCACTTGCCGGTCGATGGGAAGAACTGCAGGATGGTTATACAGTCTCCGGGGCTGGCTCTATTCGCTTCAACACCTATGTCCATATGCGCAAGCTTCTAATTCGCGAATCAATGGAGGCTGATCTGGCACATCATCAAATATATTGTACTCATTGTATGCGAGCTCCATGGAAGGTATCAGCAAAGTCTACAACAACCAGTGCACAACTTCGACATTCACACAAGCATCACCCCCGGTTACCAACAACCCAGGAGGAGGTTGCAAAGGTTAAAGATATGAATACAGGATCTGGATGTACGCCTGGATTGACACCATTTGCACTGGCTGCACAAGCTGGAGGTGGACGCAATACAACTAGCCGATTTGATAATAAGGTAAATATTCTGCCCACTATAGGGATTATGCTTATGATAACCTAGGTTGTACGAGAACATCTATCTGCATTTATTATCAGTTCCAATTCCTCACTTGCGATGGTTGAGAACATACACTTTGTTCGCTTGCTACAACGCTACAACACAGCATATCCGCAAATATCTAGAAGAACATTAGGACGATATCTATGATATCTATACCTCGCTATTCCAGCAAATGCGTCAGCGCATATAGGATCTTGTTGGAAGTGGCCGTAAAAAATTTCGCTCGGTTTTGGTAGGATTTTAACGCTTGCGGGGATCTCATTCAGCCGAAGGATTAACTGAGTTGTACTTTCTCTTCTTCGTCGGTTCCAAATTACTTCCCATATTCGAGCCATGACTGCTGATAATGCTTCTATTAATACGAAGATGTTAGAACTATTGCAAGATTCACTACCAGGATATCCTCAGCAAGATGGTCAAATTCGATGTATGGCTCACATTATTAATTTAGCAGCACAACAGATTTCATCGCATTTTGATGTATTAGAAGATATTTTACGCCTATACAGCTTATCCGATCACTAATGGAAGCTCTTAGAGCGCCTCAAGGATGTGTGGGGACTTTCGTTAAAGCAACTATCGACCAGTAGCTATCCTACTCTCTCCGCACAGCTGCCATGCTGTAGTATACATTAGAGAATCTTGCAAATGAGTACCGTACTGCCGCATCTGATGCTGAATTAGTAACAGCAATTACTAAGGCAGGACAAAAGCTAGATGAATACGATAGCAGAACTGGCGCCGCGCAAGGTATTGTAACCATTCGCAACTTATCCTGGAATAATGGATTCAGGAAGCACAAGAGAGTATTTACCGCATTTATGCAGCCCAATATGCACCTACCAACTCAATTAATCAATCTCGACCAGCTACTCCAGATCCATTTGAGAGCGATGGGTTGGAAGATGACTTTGTGGAGGCTGTATTTAGATCGCAGACATCAGCAATGTCTATTAATTCACCATCTGAACTTGAGGTTTATCTAGAAGAACCACCAGAAGCACGAACCATTGAACCAATTAGTGGTGGCGCGCCTATACCTCCAAGTATCCACATCTCTCATTGATGGCGCGAGCTTTCCTAGCTATTCCAGCTACTAGTGTACCTTCAGAACAAGTGTTTTCTATTGCAGGTATGTATTCATCATTTCAGGAAGTATAACTTTAGTGCTAATATCTTAGGCCAAATACTCAACAAAGCGTCGCGCCACTTTAAGTGAAAATATAATGAATGCGATCATGTGTTCTAAGGCCGGGCTTGGTTTTCATGAGATTACGCCTGGAGAACTTGGGGCGGAAGAGCAGCTACCTACACATTTCAATGAAGCCACGGCAGAGGGAGACTTACCAATTGTTATTCTAGATGATACACCAGAGGATGGGAGTTGAGGGTTTCTATGGCTTGGTTTTTTTCTCCATATATCTACTTGTGCAGCCTGTGTCTAGCCTATGATATCGTTACCTATATACGGAGCTCTAAATTTGTGGCACCTCCATAACGCGAGCCCGGGCTCGAGCCGGCTCGTGCCCAGGCCTACTTCCAACTCATGCCCTGATGTCTCAATAATTTGGGTTTGTTGGTGAATGGGATCGTGGCGTTTGCTGGTCAACGGTATCTTCCTGTGAAAACGGGCACATAGCGTGCCGGCGGTCATAAGATTTCCTCGATGCGGTGCATGTGGACAGTGTTGCCAGTGTAATGGCAAGGAACCTGTGAGGGGCTGTGTGAGCAGGAGGGAGCCTTAGACCTAGTTATTCTAAGTTGGAAATGTGCTCTGTATCGCTAGCACTGCAAAGGCATCTGCAGATTGATGGTCTTGCAAGTTTCTGGATAATAGTTAGCTAGATTATAGTCGCACGTAGCCATCCAGTAATTGTTGCCACAGTTCATACATTAATAGGTGATATCCTGGATGTGTTGAAGGTAGTATTGTTCCTATTAGCTGTGTGTCGGGCGCCCGGGACATATGGTTAATAGCGGTATTTTTCTAGTTCTGCAACAGCTCACTCTTCTCACATATGCCCATCATAGGGGAGAAGGCAAATCTGCCCTCATGTCCGATGGGTACTCCCTTGCTCACACACTCTAGTTTTGGTAATGTGAAGTGAAGTACTTAAAATTAACTGTGGTAGGAGCTTCACAGAAACAGTACGCCCAAGCAAGAGATCAGGTACGCCCCATTAGCATCGAGGTACATAAAGGCTTATTAAATGAAAATATTGCAAGGTTCCAACATTCAACCTCCGTTCACCACCATAAACCACTGCCTTCCCAACATCCTGGGTCCATTGTGAGAGTTATTGTGATGTCTTGGTGCACGGTACCTCAGACGGATTAGCAACGATATTCCAGAATGCTGTGATAGGGTCCGTATATCTTACAGTGAGTCATAACGGTTGCCATACCCCGATATATTGGATGCAAGGATATGTTGGGTGGGGGTATTAGTTGTCGGGAACTCTGAAACATGCAAGGCACTCTGCAACCGCTATAAACTCGAGGACCAAGACAGGGTCTGGACAATCTCTCTCTGGAAAATCACTCTCTGGATCGTAGTCACATCTAGTCATCCAGCGATTGGTGCCACAGTTGAGGCATTGGTAGCTGATGGTTGTACACATTTTGGCTGAATTCTCGACGTCAGTATTGTTCCTATCGGCTTTTCATCTCACCCCTCAGGTGCTCAGGCCGTGATATAGGATTATGCAATCTTTACAGGTTTTAAAGGTTATCTCTTTTCTGTCGTGATTGTGATTAGGAGTTGAATGTATGCTGACAGGTGAGAGGATATCAATGAAGAGTATGAAGATGAAGTATCGGGAGAAAATAATGGTAGCTGCACAAAGTAGTCTGGTCGGAAACGGCAGAGCTCGGTAGTCAGTATGTCTCTCTTAATAACGAGACTATCTCTGACTCCAAATAAAAACTTCTAAAAAAGGAAAGGGGGAGAATTCCTCCGTCGGTAGTCTGGTTGGCACCTCCGTCGGAGCCTTCGTGCCAACCAGACTAACCCTCCACAGGTGTTAACCATTCTCGAATCGGAAACTCGTTTTCACAGCCCAATATCTTTGTTTCTATGTTCCTGTCTTACTTACACGGGTTTGACATACAGTATACTCCGGATGTAAGAATATCGTCCGGCGGGGGGGTAATATTCTTATACCAAATATATTCTTATGTCAAATGTCAGGGTAACTAGTAAAGGCGTTCATCAAATAAGGCAATTTACGTGAGGTAGAGGAAGAACTCGGTAGAGGAGGACCGGAAACAGTCCCGTAAGATGTGAAGGAGGCAGTAATGGCTGTTTGCTTGCCTTTCCTTTTTGTCCACCTTGTGCAAGCCTCAATGCGCCGACATTCGCGACAATAGAACTGTTCCGTAGTTCTCAGCAAGCGGGTTGCGGGGATATTTGTCTTCAAACCAACGTTTGATGCCTCGCCATGTGAGATCGGGATGTGTATTTCCAATGTCATATATCTCCTTGCGTTCCACCCTTGGCGTTTAAATGGCAGACATATTACATCAGCTCGGCTGTTGGGAGGTGGTGCAGTATTGTGTGTCGCGGTGTGTTGTGTGTCGCGGTCTTGTGTGTCGCGGTGTTGTGTTTGTGTCGTGTCATGTGTCGCAGTGTCATGTGTCGCGGTGTCATGTGTCGCGGTGTTGTTGGAATAGCTTGTCATACGAATATTTCTTATCGATAGGCCATACTATTTGGGCTATATTGTTTATAAATTACCCAATCAGGTAGTCTTATTATAAGAATACATTAGTAAACACCCTCGAGAAAACAAGAATATCCTTTTATCGATATTCTTATATCACATTCTTATATCGAGAGTATACTGTATTCAACTCTACTCATCATCTGTTCCTGAAACCTTCTAACAGGTACCTTCCTACTATGAAGGTCTCGTTTTCATTTTTCACCGCGCAGGCTTATAGGCCTCGAAGGCAAAATCATGAAGCGGATGGTAGAGGTACCACCTCCAAATACACCAGCAACTCCCAGCGGCCCTGAAAGTCACACAGCTAAACTGAGCTGCAGCAGACGATGTTTATGGCTTGTGCGGAATCACTCGTGGCTGCCGCCAGCCTCCGGTATATCCTTCTGAGCTCAAAAAGATGCAGCTTGATCTATTGGGCTCCATTGATGAGTTCAGAACATATGATGTTCCTACAATCATTACCATATAACACAACACACCAATTCCAAGACGGATATACAGCAGCACCTGGATTTCATCGAGGCCATGACACTCGGCCTGATGACACCCTTTGGATTTCAACTTGCTATATTTAATATAGCCAAACATCTTGGTTTGTATGTTCCTGTACACGAAACCCACCTTCACCAAAGTCATAGTCTTATTACTGAATACCTTCTTACCACTAGATATCTTCTTACTATCTATTTCTCTTATTTTTTAACCGGGGAGACCGACATATGGGCCTTGAAGGCAAAATCATGAAGCAGGAGGGGAGGTACCACCTCCAAATACACCAGCAACTCCCAGAGAGCCTGGAAAACCCACATCCAAATCCAGCTGCAGCAGGGTTCACAGTGTAGTCTACACTGACGATCATGATGACTTGTTCTGTATCACTCGTGCCGTGGAGTCCAGCTAGGCAGTCCACTGATGGTAATACCCACGAATACTCATCTTGACCTCGCTGAGGTGACGAGTATTATTAAACAACTATACTAACTGAATGTCAACTGGAAACTATAGGGCTCGATTGAAAATTGATAATACATAACCACCTACGGACCCAAAATACATTTACAATATATACAACTATCCAAAGACGATTTTTTTAGATACACCACGATTGACGTACGTCTCTCTCTTCTTTTGTCTTCTCGTCTCCGGGTATCTGTGAGTGTGTGTGTGTGCCCCTGTGTATGCGTTAGTATATATGTATGACGGGCTAGTTGTGGGCTACGGTGAACCGCGAGGACGGTAGCAACCTTCATATAATGGAATGGAGCCTCATGAATAATGACACAGTTGAGAAAATAAAACTTTTTGTCGGTGAGTGGATGGACAAGCCCACCCACTTGTTCCATGTATGGGAGTTCCTATGAGGCTGTGGTGGAGAGGGGAGGAAGTATTATCAGGACACTGGCCTTGTCAAGGTAAGTTTTAGCTACAATACCCCACACTGATTAGAGGAACTGTTGCTAACTGCCTGGTGGTACAGATTCGTACGCCTACACGACTTTTATCGTCTGTACTAGTAGTACAGAATGATAGCTATACGTCCACTCATCGAGATATCAGTCAGATTAATGACCAGGATCAATTACCAGTTTCTACAATACCTCTTGGATATCTTGAGAGCTAGGATATAGCACTACAAACAGGAACAAGACGGATATATAGCAGTACCGGGATGTAACTGAGGCCATGACTATTGGGATCTTAGAATTCTATTCTCAACATTGCCCAACATCTTTGTTTGTATGCTCCTTCCTGACTTATACATCTTTTACATATGTAACTCTCCCCAACCGAGCTCAAATCCTGATTGCTGAATAGGTTCTTACCACCAGGTACATTCTAAGTATCAAGGGCTAGTACTTAGCACAATAATCACCCACTGCATTGCGGATATACAGCAGCACAGGGACCTACTCGAGGACACGACACTCGGGATCTCGGGTCTCCCTGTATCTGAAACCGCTACGTTCAATATAGCCCAAATTCTTAGGAAGTCCAGTGGTATAAGGACCCTTTGTCTCTATACCTGGTTCCCATTATTCCTCCTTTGAGCTCGCTGTCGGCCGATCCTACTACTATAAGTTGGTCATAGGCATCGTTCTACAGCGCTGGTCTTATTCATGAGATACTTCGTATATTATATAACCCGCCGGTTGTATAATATAAGAGATGTAAGGAAATCCTCCGCCCTCAATACTCCATCTTCCAGAATGCCGCTAAGTTGATAACAGAAACAGTCACAACCGCCTTATCAGTGCATAATTCATGCTGCCTTCATTCTGCAGTCATCCTGGCTCCATCCCATCATACCCTTGTCCGTTTACCCTATCACCTCGTCCCAACGGGTTAATCTTCTGATGTCTGTCAACCTACTTGCTTTCCGCTCTCATTACGCAGACTCTTACTCCTGTTAATTTCTAGATCGGTATGGCGTATAAAACCACTGTTGAACACCCTCCATTCTTACGGAGGCAAAGAGAAAGACCCTTTACTACCAGTCTTGGGCACAGAGAAAGGACCAGGAAGGAATACGAGTTGATATAAATGTACCAGCTACAACAATTGCCCTGCATCACAAGCATCTTCCTTGTTTGCAAGTAAATACTTCAGCTGATATGTGAAAGTTAGAGAGAAGTATAGCAGAAACAAGGTGTTGGGGGTACAATATTGGTTATGTATCGAATGATGTCTTAATCGAAACACTGTAGTTGAAATGATCATTGCGAACACCTACTAGAAATAGTAGATCCCTGTAGAATTGTCATTGTTAGTTACATCTAATGATTCCCATTCCATCTTCAGGTAAGTATCTGTTTGTCAAGGTCTGCTACTTCCTTTCTACAGTATCTAAGCCGGATTCACAGTAATATTTCAGATTCCTATACACAGCACCGAGAAATATATATTTTTTGGTCTACAGCGGAATCCAGGACATACAGGAATATACCAGAATGGCCTAGATTCTGCAAGCCAACTTGTATGGGAACAGGATTTGCATATGTTAACCAATAAATCTCGGTTGAACTTTGACAACTAATTCAGGGACTAGACACCGCAAGATCAAACTTTTCTTCCGAGATCCAAATTTGACCCAATTCGCCAGCAATTAAGCTGTGCAATGATGCTATGTATTTCATTGCTGGCAAGAGTAATGATGGTAAACGAGTAGTTTTAGAGTGTGATGTATCGCACATCCTTTACGACGCATTACTACATGCAATAAAGAAAATAGCCTATCCTACCATTTATGAGCAGTACCATAGCATTACTCAGAGTGAACAAGCGGAGGATGGAGGTTTCTTGTGTAACTATATCTTAATTTATAATACAATAGACTCAATTTTCTCTCAACCTCCCTTCATACCTATGCAAATATATATCACAATCCGGAACGGCTCTAGAATTCCGCTATAGTCTGGTTGGCACATTCGGCCGCTGCCCAGCATATTCTAGAATGAGCTTAATTCCATAAAGGATCAGAATATATATATTTCGACAGTATATATAGCCTAGAGCGAGTTCACGTTTTCGATATAAATTAAATTCAGTAGGTAAAATTCATTGATGCTTAGAAACATGACGCCCCTTGAGTTACATGAAGGAACTGATATTGTCCTGAAAGGAGTTGTGCCAACCCCCGGCCTGCCCCAACCGATACAAACCCCTGTGTTCTCAATATTCTAAGACTGTTATCAGATAAAACTTGTCCGCGGCCTACCATTAAGACGTATTAGCACACTTTGGGTACTTATAATACAGTGTGTATAGCTTACAGGGAGTCATAACGTTTCCCGTCCGCGGAGATATCGAAGACAGGGGTATGTTGGGTGGGCGTATTAGTTGTCAGGAACTGTGCGGCATTTACGGCACTCTGTAAGTATCTCCTGCTTGACAATCCTGGCAGGTTCTGGACAATCGCTTTCTGGATCGTAGTCACATAAAGTCATCCAGTAATCATTGCCACAGTTGAGGCATTGGTAGTTGATGGCTTTACACATGTCTGGCTGGATTCCGCTACGTCAGTATCACTCCTCAGAAAGTTCAGTACCTGAGATTATGCAAGCAAACCTGTTTCAAAAGATATTTCCGTTGTGTAGTGTTTGTGCTTTGGAAGATGTAGACTGTATGTTCGCAGTTGGCAGGGATAAACGAAGACTATCGAGAATGAAGGTTGGCAGTTGAGGCGAAGGCAGTTGGTTGGGGAGCAGTACTGAGGGTATATATAGGCAGCTGTGACCAAGTAGTCTAGGGGGAAACGGACTGGGCCTGGCTGAAACAGTCTGATTCTCTCATTAGTATATTGGGTACACTAAGGCAATCAGGGTCAAGGTGCCCCTTCCATAACGCCGGCCATACGAGTCATTTCTGTATTATAAACCTTCGTAAACATAGGCACATGGCCTCGCTTCATCCACATTTACTTCACAGCACAGGCTCAGCGCTATCAGATAGCGCAGTAGTGTCCATAATGGACTCCTTCACTGCCTACATTACCCAGCGGAAACCTTCGTCAGCACAGGCAAGTGGCTTCCCTTCGTGCACTGCGCTTCAGGACATCTTCATTGGTAGTCTGGTTCTTCATTGGTATATTGCATTACTTCGCCTTGCAGGCAGAGTACAGGATTCAACACCAGCAATATTGATCTCGTGCCAAGTCTCCATTGTGGCGTAATTATCAAACGATATAACTATTGGGGACTGTGCTATCGGATTGGGTAAGACAGTAGTAGTAGTGTGCACAACGGGCATCACCAGTACCTATACTCCCCGAAGGGGTGCCCAACGGCCCGTTGTGATTTACACCGCTTTGACATATGCAACTCTCCTCAACTGAGCCCATAGTCGTATTACTTTAACTGAATACTTTCTTACCACCAGATACTTTCATCCTATCAAGTTTCTACAATATCTTCAGAGTATCTCAAGAGCATTGACATTGCACAATAAACACCAACTGCAAGGCAGATATAGAGCAGCACAGAGACTACATTGAGGCCATGACACTCGGGTCCCTGGCACTCTGTTCATCTCAAATTGCTACCCTCAAGATAGCCCAAATTCTTGGGAAGTCCAGTGGGATAAGGACCCTTTGTCAATATACCTCGTTCTCATTCTTCCCCCTTTATCTCTGTCTGCCAATGCTGCTACTATTGGTCAATCCTCCTGATGTCTGTCAACCCTCTTGCTTGCCGATACTATCATTCAAATACTTACCTCTGTTCATTTCTAGATCGATTGGGCGTATGAAGCCATTATTCAACGCCACAAAGTAAAAGCTGCATCTAAACTGGGTATTGGATGGATTGGGAAAACCCCGCAAGATATTAGGCCCTCCTAAAGAGCGGTGCCTGATACATCTATAATACTTGCAAGGCAGGGCAGCAGACACCAACTTCAAGACAGATATAGAGTAGCACCTGGATTTCATCGAGGCTATGACACTCTACTTGATGACACTCTGTGGAGTTCAAATTGGTATCTTCAGTATAGCCAAACATCTTTTGTTTGTATGTTCCTGTCTTATTTACACGGCTTTGACACATGCAACTGTCCCCTAGCACGCTCATGGCCTTATTACTAAATACCATCTTACCACTAGGCATTATCTTACTATCAATTTCTCTTGTGTATTTTCACAGGGGGACCGACAACTAGGCCTCGAAGGCAAAATGGCGTGAGGCGGGAGGGGGAGTTACAACCTCCAAATATACCAGCAACTCCCAGCGGCCCGGAACCCCCACATCCAAATCTAGTCGCGGCAGGACTGGAAGTGTAGCCTACCCTGACGCTGATTATGGCTTGTGCGGAACCACTTGTGTCTCCTGTCAGACTCCGGTGTATCCCCTCAGCTCAAAAAGATGCAGCTTGATCTTATGGGCTCTATTGATGGGTTCCTTCGAACGAACACCACCGAGGCATGACATTCCTATAATCATTCGCCACTCTTAAAAGGATACCATAGATTGCAGTGGAATCCAGCTTAACTTTCCACTCAGGGCAGCAGTCATCAAGACTCATCTTTGTCACCTTGGTGCTATTTTGGAGTAGGTTTTGATGAGTACCAATGGGCGGTCTATACTTTAGCACCGGATGGTACCTGTGCTGCAACACATGGGGATATTAGGGCTCTGATTAATGATTAGGATTCGCCTCAAAAGTCTACAATATCTTCAGAATAAATTAGCTACGATATAGCACAACAGACACCAACTACAAAACGGATATACAGCAGCACCTGGATTTCATCGAGGCCATGACACTCGGCTTGATGACTCTCTGTGGATTTCAAATTGCTATCATCAATATAGCCAAACATCTTTGTTTGTATGTTCCTGCTTGCAACTCTCCTCGACCAAACTCATAGGCTTATTACTGAATACCTTCTTACCACTAGTTATCATCTTACTGTCAATTTCTCTTGTTTTCTTTCACTTGGGAGACCGACATATAGGCCTCGAGAGCAAAATCGTGAAGCGGGAGGGAGAGGTACCACCTCCAAATATACCAGCAACCCCCACATCTATATCCAGCCGCAGCAGGGCTGGCAGTGTAGCATACAGTGACGGCGATTATCACTTCTGCAGTATCACTCGTGTCTGCCGCGGATCCGATGGATCTTAAACTGCCACGCCAGAGGGCAGCAGGTGTCTTTGTATGTTCCTCTCTTACTTACACCCGCTTTGATATATTCAACCCTCCTCAACGGAGCCTATATTGTTATTACTGATTAGCTTCTTACCACTAGGTACCTTCTTATCATCCTTCAATACCCATAAAGATACCGCGGATTCCACGAAATCCAGATGGGCGTCCATTCAGGGTACTACTCATTTAGACTCAGTTGAAGTGACTAGTATTGTTGCAGAACTATACTAACTGAAAGTGAACTATACAAGACAGTCTTCGGATGGGGATACATACAAACCATCTAAACACTCAATTTATATAAACTTATATATATGCAAAGACTAGAACGACACCTATGGGAATATTCAGGCCACTACACCCGTCCGGGTTCCAGTGGTTGAGGGCTGATACCCTACGTATACCTTCACCAATGGGCACGGATTACGCCTAGGCTCTCCATAATCTTGTCCAATACACCACCATTAGCACATTCCACATATATAAATGGAGACTCTGAATTACTGGATAGCCCACTAAGGCCTGCTCGAGCAAGAACACGTGCAGAGATCGGACCTTAGTGCAGGGGAACAAGATAATCTTCGGCGGGCCGAGTGGCGGGGTTCGGGGGTGGTAACAAAGCTGCAGAAGATGGGGCGGGAGTTACAGAAGGTAAATAAACATGCTGTGACAGTGAAGATTTTTCTTGATAGTATACAGATGATACTAACCAATATGCAAAAAAGAAATACCAAACTACGAGCGAAAGCGAAATCTGCCACAGACATGTATCCGAAGTGCAGAGCAAACCAGGTGACGTTGGAACCTGGAGTGAAGAAGATCAAGTATGATGGTGCGGCCATAGACCAGACGTTGAGCTTGACACAAGCAGTTGCTGGGGGAAGAGTTACGTATGGCCAAGTAGTTGAAAGCAACGATTGGTGTACGCGCTAGGGGATTTGGCTGCAGGAGAAGGTCGAGCCTGGCATATGAATCCTAACGGCGCGTGAAATATATCAACTTTTCCCCCTTTTTTTCAAGGCTTAACCAAGTTTTGATGGATTCCCTTGTTGTTTTTTTACTTTGGCCATCTTATGTTCGGGTTTGAAGCTGAAGAATGATCAGTTAAGTGTATTGCAATCGTTGCTTAAGGCAACATATATTGAGGTGGAAACGAGTGGGCGAATGGCTCTGATTCGAAGACAAAGACGGGGGGTGCGTTGGGTTCTGGGCCTGTAGCAGCCTTGGAGGACGACAGTGGGTTACAGGGGGCACTGCAGCATCAACCGAGCGATGAAACCCTAATGTGGAAGAAGACAGGTGTGAGCGCACAGGGCGGGACAGGAGTCAGGTACAAGGAGGCGGATAAGGTAGCGTGGAAATGTCTTAGTGATCCTGTTAGGGATAACTGTGTGGGGAAGATTTACGATGGACTATGCTTTGAGACCGCACCAGAAGTTGGTCAGTAGGGCTACAGGGGGCACTAGACGCAACGACCCAGCGAAGATAAAACAATTTGGCTGAGGACAGTCAGTTACCGGAGGCGCTGGATGCAACGACCGAGTGACGGATAACCAAAGCTGAGCACGACTTGAGCACAAAGCCCTCAGGGAGAAACTGGGTAGTGGCCCAATCAGCTAGTTTAGTGGTTGGCACTCGGACCTCATGTTGTCTCTGAGAAAAGCTGGGGTTAACTTCTGTAATTTCCTTTGTTGGCGTCTTTTGGTTTACTCATATATTCGAGTTATGTAATAGTGTTGGACAGGACCTAATCGTCTACTTTATTCCGAGTTCACTCCGATGTCAAGCATACGAATGAAGGTAGATACATGCAGTTGATACAATAGTGTATTAGAATCAGTGCACCCCCTGAATTACATGGGGGATTATAAAATAAATAGATTCCCATATTCTAACACAAAACCCCCCTCCAGCAACACCAATCCCTGTTCCCTCAATATTGTGGGTCCGCGACGGAATCAGATCTTTGTCCATGGGGGTTTGATGTATCTAAAACATGGAGAGCAGCTTGGACGGCCGAGGGGTTGACTCATCTTGCCGGGTCGCCACCCGGGGATGCGTCCCCTGACCATATACTAGACGGTATACATGTGAATAATGAATTGATAACTGAATTAAAAAAAGATCTTTATCCACTGTATACTAGATATATTAGCGGTGATGCTGTGTATTGTTCAACGCGTGCATATAGCTAATATTACCTTTCCCATATCCCTAGATATCCCATGAGTGGGGGGTCGTTAAATCTGGTTATTGATTGTACGGACGGTGGTCCACCTCACGGTGCTCCATAACTGTCTCAGCCTTGAGTATCCTGCAAGGCTCTAGGCAGTCGCGGTTTGGATCGTAGTCACCTAGAGTTATCCAGTAGTCGTTGCCAGACTTCAGGCATTGGTAGTTGATTGCTTATCACAATTTTGCGTAGATCTTCCGGATCCCTCCACCTGAGTTATTGTTAATATTGATATCCCACCCAACCCTAGGAAGCTCAGAGTACATTTTGCACTTCGGAAAAGTAGTCTCATTGGGGACTGATTATAGTATACCATCAATATAGCAAATCGTCCTGCCAGGGAGCTTAATATTCCTATAGCAAATGTATTCTCATGTCCAAACTCAGGGTAACTACTAAAGGCGTACACCAAATAATAGAATTAACGTGTGTAGAGGTAGAACTTGGTACAGGAGGACCAGAAACAGCTCCGGAAGAAGTGAAGAAGGCAGTAATGGCTATTTGTTTGCCTTTCCTTTTGTCCGCCAGTAGTGTCGCCTCAATATGTCGACGTTCGCGATAATAGAACTATTCCGCAGTCTCACTGAGTGGGCCTGATTGTAGTGGATATAGGGTAAGAGTCTCAAGAGTAGCTAGGGCTTAGTGATGCGGAGTAGAGGCCCGTTGTTCAGATATCCCATCATGAACTGAATCCTCATCAGGAACAGGCAAGAATTCTTTCCTAAATATCTTCCTCATAATCAACAACTTCTTCGTCTTCCGGAGCAACAACTGCTTGAGCCATGGTTGTATTACACGACTTTAGGGCATAGGACCTGGAATGCAATCCAAGATCGCCTCCTGAGGGCCTTTGAGTTCATCAAGTGATGGTTGTTGTGAAGCCGGTCCATGAATCTTAACTTGGCATCGAGTAACACAGTTCTCCAATGTACAGAGTTGAACTCCAACTTTCCATGCCCAACGTACAGTATCCATATAACATCGGGATATGTAAATTCATAGTGATATATGTCCTTGCGTTTTTCTTCAGACCAACCTTGACGTTTAAATGAAATACTAGCAGGCATATTGAATTAGTTATGGTGTTTGGTGCCGGTGTAATAGGTGTCAAGGTTTTGCCGTATTTCTTGGCAACCAGACTAGGTATTACTTAGTCTGGTTGGCACAAGCTCTCGTAGAGGTATTACTTAGCCATAGTTCATCCTATTTAGGTTAGGTTGTTTAATAAATTGGGTTATCTTGCAATAAAAATTAGTTAACAACCTCGATATATCGATATACTGTATGATACTATTCTCGGTGACTGCCACAGGATACGTGCCAGTACCTACATTGTGAGAACCTTCCCCTGTTCTAAACTACATATATATCCTCACATCCGCAATACCCTCCCCTGGCAATGACTGCCCTGAACTTCTGACTTCACCAGCCCTATCCTCCTGGTAAAGGGTAAGCCCCCTGTACCCGCCGACATATAGCTAACCTTGAAAGTAATGTAGGCCTCACTTGCATGTCACTCTCGTTGCCTGTCCGATTTTCTACGTCAATCGCTACTTTGTTGTACCGACTACGATCGACTTCCTCACTCAATACTGACAACTATCTTTATTAGCTTAGGCTGATTTGGTCAATTTCCGGGATATGGGACCCCACCCTAAGTATACTCTAATGTCAATCTCCAATTGTCCTTGCTTTACTATTGTCGTGGTTGTGGTTCTTTGGAACTAGAGGCCACCGCAGTAGTAGGCCATGCCAACGATTCTGGTTAACCTACAACCTAGCAGTTATATAAATTCTAGCCGGGGGAAAAGGACTTGGCAGGGTGCTTGGGGGGGTGTTTAGGTTCTGGGTAACGCAAGAGTGGATTGAGGGTAACACCTCCTTAGGACTTGAGCAATACATGATAAAGGTTTGAAACGACGTTATAAGTTGAGAATGACAAGATTCAGATAATACCCGCCCCTCCGCGATTACCTTTCCTCCATTAGTCGAATATCCCGTTTGATGAGCTCAGTGACGAGGTATTTAAGATACATCAATGTTGGAAGAGATGCATCTCTTAGGTAGGCTGGTCGCCTTTGGTTGGATATCCGACCTATCCCAGTAGAGGTGGCAGTCAGGTGTACGCTGACTAGACTACATGGCATGTACAATAGGTCGCATGTATAGGCTTTGTTGACCTCAGCCCAGGTTAATACATGGCCAGGGGTGAGACACCCAGGGCATACTTGAACCGTTGAACGCCAGAAGACAGACCCAACTTGGCCAAGCTAGGAATATAAATAATGTACCTAAGGGAATCATCTCACCTACAGTCTCACTAACAATCCAGTGCCTAGCATATCCACATCAAACTGCAAGGGACAATCAATGTCTTGCCCAGACAGTTCCATTTCTGGCCCGATACCTCGCAATGTTCAGCTGTTGTACCGTCTGTTGACGACATACCCCACCCTAGCGGCTATCCTGTCGTACAGCCATCGCTCAGATATCATTCACCTAGCTCGTACCTGCCAAAGCTTTAATTTACTCCTTACGGCGTCAATTGCCCCACTACGCAACGCATTCCCCAGGTGCAAATTATATCTCACACCCTGCCATGTCTGTCAAGCATTTGTGTGCAGGGAGTGTAAACAGGATGTCCAAGAGCTAGAGAAACCACGTGTGGTCAATACTAACATCCTGGTAAGCAAGGCTCTCCTGATGGCGCCATACCTGCGCAGGCCCACAACCTCTATATTGCAAAGTCTTCACGAAGCAAGATTGGAACACACATTGGAATCGGGGTATCTAAGAATACTACAGGACATCGGAACTAGAGCCTTATGCGTAGCGTGCTTCACCAAACACAATGAAGGTCAGACCTCGATCAGTGATATAGTTCCGGTAGATGCACGACTACTTGATGCCCCTACACTAGAGTGGAACGACGTCCCACATACCCACACTAGGTGTACATGTGTACCGAGCAATCAATCACAGTGCGTAGGAGATATGTATTTGGTGGAACCCGCAGATGTTCCTGTCAATAGTGAGTTGGTAGCATTGGTGAACTTACCACCAGATCAAATGTCTGAGCCTGGGGTCTGCGCACTGTACGCTGATATGAGTACGAAGGATCCCCATGTACCTGATCTAGCTATCGAGTTACTAAGGATAAACCCACGATCATTCGAACGATTCAAGTATCCTGTATTCGTAAGTCAGAGGTATGAAGCTACATATATATAGCTACTGTCAATAGGAAGCCTCTGTCAATAGGTAGCGTTGCAGCAACTTTAGCCAGAGGAGGTGGGTGGGAAATGTGGCCATTCATTAAATTTTACTGCAAATTACTAGTACTAAATATGTATCAAAGCTTGTAACAGTGGCAGATCACGATGGGACCAGCTTCACAACATGTATAGTACATGCGAATCCTAAATGTTTGGCTGTTAAGAACCTAACTAACATTTTTAATTTTTTTAATTTTTTTTACACATACTCAGTACTCATATTCGGCTCCGATGGGAGGGCAACGATGAGGCAGAACCTGACTAAGAGGTCTATGACATTATCCAAACGAAACGTTAAAGTAATGAGAAACTACTGGCAACATGCATGCCAAGCCCCTAGCACCCGATGTGGTAGTAAATCATGGCCTTTGCCAGTAAGGCCGTTGCACAACTAGGAAACGAACAGGAGTGATATATAACTCAAAAGAATAGAATACCAAAGGTGAGGAAGGTATGCGAGAATTAGAAGCACTATTACTATGTAGATTGCTTTCCACTGTCATTTTGTGATGGCTTCTCGGTGAATGCGTTTGTAAATTGTCAACGACCTCAATGAATTTACACGTCAATTGTAAATCATCAGGGCTTTTTCATTCGGCGTTGGCTGGTTTCAATTATTTCGGCAGCATATTTTGATGAGCCTGACACGAAGATCTGATGCAAAGGTGTCTAATATCACTTGAGTCCATTGCAATTTGCAAGGATGGGCATTGCTTTGCAAACCCGATCGGAGATGTACCATTCCCGTGGGTTTAATTTTCTTCAATATCGTTCAGTAGTTTGCCTTCCCCGTAACAAAGATCAACTGTTTCTATTTCGAAGAATCTCGAGGACTAGGTTTTACATTTACTTCGACAAAGGTGTGGTAAAAGAAATGAAATAGATTCATCCATGAAAAACATCTTGATCTGTGCTAACACACAAGCATATTACTTTGGAGCCAAACAGAAATGTAACCTAGTTGAAAGAATTCCGTGTATTGGTGACTGGTTTGTAGTATTCACCTAATTCGGTCGATGCACATCGAAAATGAGCGAGATCCTGGTTTCGAAAATTGTCCTAAGAGCGCTATGATTTGACTATGAGAAAGCATGTGCTTGCCCTTAATCGCGTAGCTTTTTATGGTATTTCTCGTTAGAACTCGTTTAGATTGCACATAGCGATTGAGGGCCATACTCACTGTTTTGGAAGACAATGGGGATCCGACCATGGCGGTCACCGAGCCTAGTGGCTCAGCGCGTATAAAGTAAGCAAATTACCTTGTAGCCAAACAGAAATATTGCCTAGAGGCAGAATACAGCGTAGTAGCGAATGGCATTGTAGTATTCATCGGATTCGGTAGATGCAGCTCGAAAATAAGCAAAATGTCTTTTGATAAAGGCCCAAGAGAGCGGTATGTTTGACAACGAATCGCGCACTTTCGATGGTTATTCCCGTTAGCATTCATTTAGGTTTCATATCAAAGTGAGGGTCACACTCACTGTTTTCTGAAGACAAGGAGGATCCGCCCGCAGATCCGCCTGTAAGGATCACTGAGCCTAGTAATATCACGGCTTCGTATGTGAGATCTAGGCCATATTCGTTGTCTGAAGGTGTTGACTGGACTAGTTTTTGCCCCCACGAGTGACTCGCTGCTGACGTTTCCGTGGTGGTCGTACGTCTGCAATGGTGTCTGATGGGCCGTCGACAGGGCTTACTACCTCGTCCGGAATGAGACCCGCATCTCTGGAGGCTTTGCTTCTTTTGCCTCGAAACACTGATCGACGCTTGCGTTTTGGCCCTTCTTCGTCTGAATTGTTCCCTGACTCTGCGTTAGAGCCCGGCTCTGAACTTGTCTCTGGTGGGTCGTCGGGAACGCTGATGCTTCCTTCTGGAATGAGACCCGCATCATTGGAGGCTTTGATTGTTTTACCACCAACTCTTGGTCGAAGCTTACGTTTTTGTCCTACTTGCTCTGACGTGGTGTTTGACCCTGAACTCTTGATTGTTTTACCCCCAACTCTTGGTCTGAGGTTGCGTGTTTGCCCTACGTTCTCTGTAGCGGGGCCCGGCTGTGGATTGGTTTCCGGCTCAGAGGTTGTCTCTGGTGGGTCCTCCCAAGCGCTAATGCATCCTTTTGGAATAAGACCCGCATCTCTGTAGGCTTTGATTGTTTTGCCTCCGACGCCAGGTCTGACCTTGGCTATTTGCCCTACTTGCACTGGAGTGGCGTCCGGCTCTGAATCGTTTGCCGGCTCAGAAGGTGATTCTGGTGGGTCCTCCCAAGCGCTAATGCATCCTTTTGGGATGAGGCCTGCATCCCTGTAGGCTTTGATTGTTTTGCCTCCGACGCCAGGTCTGACCTTGGCTATTTGCCCTACTTGCACTGGAGTGGCGTCCGGCTCTGAATCGTTTTCCGGCTCTGAATCGTTTGCCGGCTCAGAAGGTGACTCTGGTGGGTCCTCCCAAGCGCTAATGCATCCTTTTGGAATGAGTCCTGCATCTCTGTAGGCTTTGATGGTTTTGCCTCCGACGCCAGGTCTGACCTTGGCTATTTGCCCTACTTGCACTGGAGTGGGATCTGGCTCTGAATCGGCCTCCTGCTCAGAATCTGTCTCTGGTGGGTCCTCCCAAGCGCTAATGCATCCTGGTGGAATGAGACCTGCATCTCTGTAGGCTTTGATGGTTTTGCCTCCGACTCCAGGTCTGACCTTGGCTATTTGCCCTACTTTCACTGGAGTATTGTCAGACTCCGAACCGCTGTCTGAATCTGAATTAGAGTCCGGCTCGGAACTGGCCTCTCGCTCTGCGTTGTTGTCTGAATCTGAATTAGAGTCTGGCTCGGAACTGGCCTCTCGCTCTGCGCTGTTGTCTGAATCAGAATCAGTGTCCGGCTCTGAATTCGGGTCCGGATCTTCATTGCCGTCTGCGTCTGACTCAGCGTCTGGCTCTGACTCAGGGTCTGGATCTGAATAGGGGTCTAGATCTGAGTTGAAGTATAGGTCCAAATTGACCTCTGATGAAGAATCAGAATCCGGCTCTGAACCCGCGTCTTGTGGGTCGTCAAAAGCGCTCACTACTCCCTCCGGAACGAGACCCGCATGTCTGTGGGCTTTGATTGTTTTGCCTCCCACAGTTGATCGACGCCCACGTGTATGCCCTTCGTTGCTTGAAGTGGTGTCCGACTCTGGGTCAGTGTCTGAATCTGAACTAATGTCCAAATCGTCGAAACTGATGTCCACATCGTCGAACACAAAAGTAACACTTATAGGATCTGCAAAAGTCACCCGCCGTCCGTATTCTTGGCGGGGGTCAGATCTCGGCTGGTACTCGTCATCAAGTGAGGTGACTGAATCCGGTTCGGCGTCTGATTCACTTCCTGGAGAAGTGTTTGCGTCGCTTGTATTGCGAGCCATACCTGTGAGGACTTGAAGCTTGAAATGGGTTCTCGCCTGAATAGCTACTCTCCACTGAGGCTTTTGTCTAGGCTGGCGTGTATGTCTCTATTTGCCCGTTAGTCTTTCTTCGTCCGATAGGGTTATTGTACCACAGTTGGTGCCTCATTTCGGTGCCGGAGATCTTACCTGAGAGTTTGCACGGACGCCACCAACTGTGTTGGTTTGTGGGACAGGGTGTACCCTAGCCTTACGACAGGGCAGTACTCTGACCCTACTACGGGGACGGAGGGAAGCTATCCCCATCGTGGATCAATGTGGATCGACGTGAAATTCTCGGCGTTGCTGTTTGGTTGTAGGCTTCTCGGCGTTGGTGGTGGTGGTTGTTCTGTGGTGTTGTAGGTCTCAAGATAATCTGCAGATATCTAGCAGACTTCTAGATTGGTAAGCCAGGTTATTCAGGGTAATATAGTTTATTTAGACTCTGCTGTTGCCTGCCCTGTGTATGCCGGTAGTGGTTTCCTGTTTCCTCGAGTTGATCTCGTGCCAAGACCTCTTTCCGTGAGTGTCAGTCCACATAGAGTATACATGGCACTAATGGAAGGGATATCCGTCCGGAAACGGACAACTATGTTCTTCAATTATCCCCGACCCATTACGACTCCTATAGCATGCAGTGGCTGTGGAATCTCAGTTTGTTGTGATCTGTTGCTCGCTAGGGTGCCTGCACAGCGGCTACTTTGGAAACCGGCACTCTATCTAAGGGATCAGCAATACAGACAGCTCGTACTTAAAGTCGTTAGGGAAGAATCCCTACGGAGGGGGGGGGCGATGCCGTTATTGCCGTTATTGATACCACGCTTGACAAAGGCCAGATGATGGCTCGGCTTACAATTCATTAGCTTATTGGGTTATGCATGGCTTTTCCTGACCATCAGTGAGTTTCTTCTCAACTTTCTAGAATCTCCTGCCTGACCTGTAGATAGATAATCCAATACTATCACTGGTATGAACCCAGCCAGAGACAATTGCGTACTTAATTACGTTTCTAGGCCACGAATTGAGACAGCCTTATTCCGAGAAACATCGAATGTGGGTTTCTTACAGTGTAGGGATTCGGCGGGACTGCCTGGGCCGCCGGTCCAGGCAGACTTTCTTGTGATCCAGGCCGCCCCAGGCCGGCCAGATCCTGACACTGGTTTCTTATGCTGGGAGTTGCCAGGGTTCGTCTGCGGCAAATGTTAATTCTGAAGGCCCGACGAGATCCTCAAGGTGGCGGGAATTCCATGTATGTCCAGTGGGTGGTGGTTATCTTCGATCATGATTGAATACGAAGCTGACAAGTCACAAGAAGGATAACGCTGAGAATTGGGATCGAATTCTGGGCGTTTCTGAGGTTCAATCTTTGCCCAAAGGCAATTTGTGGGGAAAGCAGTTTCTGAAATTTATGTGTACAATTATCAGATGGTATCTCACCTCCCAATTTCAACTTGATCATGGTGGGGCTTATGCTTTGGCTGCTGCTGGACTGGCCCAGTAGGTCCCATCAGCAGATGAACTATATCCTATGTGGCTAATGAAATCTGCTATTCTAGCTAGCGATAAATAAAATCTGATTTTTTTAGATTCTACATAACACCAGGTATGTATCGGTTATGAATCCCGCACCAATGATTGAGCGTCTGGAACAACTGATCGAGGGTCAGGTCTGGCAAAGCCTGAGTAGCGCTAGGCTAATTGGAATATGAATGTCCTTCAGGATTGGCGGCGCCCGGGATTGTGACAGACGCGACGGGAGCTACGGGTTTCATGCATGGTCAACAGCTGTCCAACTTCAATTAGTCTCGTTGTGCTCCGTCAGTGGGAGATAAATGTAGAGATCCCGGCACCCCCGGGGGCCCGACCTTTCACACCATAGTCGCGACATATATTTTTCTTTAGGGCGAATTGAAAGACGATCCTTCTTGAGCTGGCCCCAACGTGCTTCGCTGTGATTCGGCTATCCTGTCAAACAAAACAGAAACACCTCGTGTGGAGTCTGTAATAGATTTCTACTGATGGAAGATCTGGCTGACACCTATGCCGCAAATGTCATTTCCATCATGACGATTGATGAGATCTTCGGAAATATAAACAGAGTTTGGAACACAGCATGAGAGTGGGACGGTGAATAGGTAATAGCAGATGGCATGAAGTGTAACCCAATACCCAAAACCCATATTTAGATCATAAACATACGGACTATTTTCGATCAAGGCTGGTATGACTTGTCCATCCGTACCCTCAAGCCACGATTAGTCCTTGACTAGTTCCATCACCATTCCACCTCCGTCTCAATCTACCCTGTGGTAAACTATACTATGGCCTCACTGTAGCACAGGAGGGAGTGTTGGCTATAGGTATAGGCAATGTGTCCACGCACCGTCACACTAGTACTTGAACACGAGGGCATGATCAAAAATGGAATTATGTCCCGTGTACACCACCGAAGTTCCAATGTTAGCTTCTCCAATTAAAACCAACGACCCAATACCGTTTCCTCCCACATGAAGTACCACTCTTGTGAAACTAGATTGATGCAATTTCAAGTTCAACGTATATCGTTATTGAATCTGTGCAAGCGAAGTTTATTTGAAAACCTATGTTATAATTTCAGGATGAAATCTGTGATACGTTTATGGCAACAAGCCATGAGAAAATACCGCACCACCTCCCCACGACTGAATCAAACTCTGAAGCATACTGTAATTGCACGTGACCGAGTAGAGGCCTCCTAGTGGTCATGAGGTTATTTTAGGCATACCTGAGCAATTAGCGGGGTCTTGTTTGGGTGCATTGGCACCCCCTTCGTAGAATGGTAGGATTCACTCCAAACGCTGCAACTAGTTTAGCTTTAGACTCTTAGGATGCTTGCGAGCATAGTGTACAGTCCTTACAAGCTGCGAACCATGTAGCCTGACCTTTGTTGTAGCTCTTTTATGTTTTTGGAGGTTTTTGGCAGCATCGTGTTGCTGATATTTGTGGTACAGAGAAACGTTGATATCCATGTCGGGGTTGGAAACAGTGATCGCTACGTGAGCAGCGACCTTTACGCATAAGTGATACTGGGAGCAAATCAGCACTGGAGGGGGAGCTTTCAAAACGGCAAAATAGGATGAGTTTATCTAGGCTCACTAACCTCCGCAATTTTTAAGAGATTGAGGCAACGAAACTCTGCCCCTGTATTTCCCTCTTAACTCTCAGCACTGTCTCCAGAAGAAAGACTGTCTACCGGGGAAGGCACACTCCTCCTTTGTAATTTGCCTTCCACAAGCCACTGTCATAGATAAGCTGACAAAGGGACTGCAACTGGCCAGTGGGATAGAGGCTCCAGGTAGTGACAAACTTGTCTTTCCACTTGTTCATCTGGTTGGGGTCTCCACGTCATTTTCGGGGTGGACTGGAGTTTTTGTTTCCCTCTCCCACTCCTGTGACGATTAGCACATGGTCCATGCCTTTGTCTCTGCAAGTCGTGCCGATTAAGTTTACCTGTACGGATCCTGAGATGGACTGTGTTTGTTCTATTTCCCACCATTGTGCTGCATTCGAGCAGGACTTTATTTCTAGACATTGTGGGGCGATAGGTACTATGTATTTGTCTCTGCGGTCTTGCGAATTCCCTTATATGGACCTTGAACCAAGTCGAGGCCCCAGCTGGGTCGGTTTGGTATTATACGTGGGAATACCGGTATATGCCCGACATGGGTTGTTGAAGAATATCCCACCTTTTATCATACCATATGGTGACGCACTAGGGGACGCTCCTTGACCATCTTAACCCCGGCTACAGAACTCGGGAACACTTCGTCGTGGTTGAGGGAATGGGGCTAGAGTGCCTCAAGGGACAGAATTATGTATGCCAGTAGTATTTGCCAGGTGGCTATATTGCATAGCAAGCGCATTCGGGAAGTAACCGCAACAACCCGGTAAAGAGGGCTGCAAAGATGATCCTCCCAACGCTACGGTATATCCCTTGTCTTGGCTTAATCAAGATTGCTCCGTCAAGTAATGGTTACGTTTGGTGCCTAGTCATATCTTAGTATAATTTGTTTATGTCCACAGGCAGTATGCTGCATAGACATTGGCTTCACTGGTTTACTTCCTCTTCCTTGCTTCCATCAATTCCCTAGCCCGTTGCTCAACTACAATCTCTTCAGTTTCACCACCGCATAGAGTCTCGCATATTCAACCTATCTTGCCTTGAATTTCTTGCGTGTTTCCCTGTGATATCCCTCTATAATATTATTAGCTACAATCCAATTTTGTTCAGTTGCGAGAACATGCCTCTCTCTCATTTTTCATTTTACTATAGATAATCCTATGTTCTTCGTGCAGTCTGTGGTTCCCTTTTTTAACCAAGCACATATATCTAATGTGCCTACAGAGTATTAGCAGGGCACGGAAGGACCCCGGAGCGCGAATACCTGAGCAAGGACCTCCTGCGATCCTTTGACATCGAAGTCCATTTACAAGCCTCTGCAGGGCATTTGTTTTGATCCTGGCATCTGCCGGATATCCCCTGTGGGGACAGAAGCTGTTGAGTTCCTTCAGGGGAAGGTGGTGTCTTTGGCTCCCGAGGCTTACGTGATAGGGGAGCAGTACGCTGAACAGACGGATCAAAGGGGTGAGAGGGTGGCCCAACAGGCTGGGTCCGTGGTTCCGCAGGCTGGGGTGCAGCAGGCAGTTCACGATCAGACCTGGATCCTGGGTTCTCATGCTGCTTAGGCATTGGTGAAAAAGATTAATTGGAAACGGTTTAGGCTGCTTGCGTTGAAGGTGTTGTTGGTGGTGGGCGTTGTGCATTGTCTGAAACACTGGATGGTAGTTACGTCCCAAACTAGGCAACATAAGTATGACGTTGGATGAGTTGCCACTATCGACTTAGCCGTATCGGTAGTCGCTAAAGAATCGGCTTTGGTAGTGAATACGACGGCACCGCTAGGCGTGGTCTGGCTTTCGATATGTTTTCTCCCTAAGGGAAAATACAAATGGCTACTGGGCCCTCTGTGGTATTGTTTGTTCAAGTCCCAGCTATCACTTAGCTGGTGAAGTAATCAACTTCTATAATACTTCATTTGAGCTGAGGAAACAGTATAGATACTAACCCTGAATGTAAGCACCCATTAGGCCCTAATTATTGACCATTGCCCTATTGTGCTGTGTATTAAACTAGCAGGCACTGAAACAAAGATGGAGAACACGCAGCATAAACTTCAACCCTCAGTCAGTCGTGGGAAAAATTTGCGGGTGTATTGTAGGATGCTGGTGATATTGTTTCGCCAAGACTTCCCATTCATTCCACCATCCAAGTCTGTTGTAATGCCAACCAGACTATTGTAATGGATGCAATACGCATACCATGGAAGCCATGATGCAAGCTAGCTGATAAAAAATATTAGAGACTTTCTGCCGAAAGTTCAAAGGTCAGATGGTACGCACACGGGAGCATATATTAATGCAGACAACCCTCGTTGTAAGCGTACAGTCGGGACCACAGGTGGCATGCTTAGAGTGGATATATGCTTATATCGGGGGAAAATTACGCCCAGTTACATATGTGGGGGGACCACGAGGGGCATGCATATAATGAATATATACTTATATCGGGTATGCTTATAACGGGAGTTGTCTATGCCAGACTGCCCACTACCCAGACTATATGTGTAGTCTGCTCTATGTTGCACACTCCCACAGTCGACCTCGAGTTGGCGGAGTGAAGAAGGTGCCCTAATCATCATGAAAAGGCTGGAGATCCGTAACCACATATAGGGCATTTGGTTTTTCTGATACATCAATGTAATGCTCGGTGCATCGCATCTCTATTTCTCTCACTCATTTCTCCTACACTATATTCTCGTTATGAGCATATGATCGAGACTGGAGGTGGTATGCTTATAACAAATAAATGCATATATCGAGAGACAAAAACATGGATGATATATAAGTCAAATAAGACAAGAAATAGATATTAGGGGTGATGTAAGTGCTCAGTGCTCCTCTGTTGGGTTTGTTTGGCATTCTCGATATGGACATACCACGCAATTCGGCTGCCTGTATTTCTATCGAACTGCAGGGGATATAGGAGGAGGGTTTTCAGAGGCCCTTGGCTATAGGTTGGGGTTTGTGAACATCAGCGCAATATCTGCATCGGAAGAGAAGGGGTTTCTTGCTCATTTGGGATTCAGAGTCCGACTCATTTGGGACTGAGTAAGCACTTGATCGGTATGAGTGTTTTCAAACCACCGATTAATACGCCGCCGTGAAGACCCGGGATGTGCTGTTGCATAGTCTCGGATATCTTGTCGCTGACTCTCCGACCACGCCTGTCAATGTACACTGGGTGGTAGGGCTGCTGGTAGACACCTCGTCGTAGATTTGTTACGAACTTGGTGTGTAAGTAGAAGTTTTCACTGTTGCATTGATAGTTATGTTGCTTCTTCATATCTTTCACAACATCTTTCCCCGCATGTGATTTCGTATCGATAAGCACCCCGGCTAGCGCTAATTTATTAGAAGCCTAGGTACCGATTGGGATGTCGGAACTCTGCCGGGGCTAGACTTGGCACGCCTGGCTCACCCAAAGACTCTAAATATGGAGCATCTTTATATTTCTTACGCATATTCACATTAAGAGTCAACATGATTCAGATACCATTCCAGATGGATGTACCATAGTGACAGATAAAGTGTAGTTAACCAAACGACGCAGTGGTCTAGTGCTAAGTTACTTACTATGCTATATCTTCATGGCAAAAGGTAGTGTGTGTACTACAGTGAACTCGCGTTATAAGCAACTCCAGGGGACCGGTCATGGAGTTGCTTATAACGCGAGATTTCTTATAGCGCAAGGTATATACCAAAATTAGGAAATGACCGAGCGAGGCCTAAAATATCCTGCAATTGCAGGTCAATGTTGTCTCTCGAGTTATGCATTGTAGAGTCTCAATCTCCCGCTTTCTTGACATAGCACCGCCTCTAGCTGCTCGCCGTTTTGTGAATTAAGATGGGGATATTCAAGCGGGACAGGAAGAGACGTAGGTTTTCAAGGCTTCCAAACGCATACTGGATACATCATTGAGGTCAGAATCCGACTCTTGAGGTAGGGTAGGCTGGTAGGTATCTAAATGCGCTGCTCCTCCTCTTCCACCGAATCCTTTAACACTTCATCAACAGAATTAATAAACTCAGGAAGGCTGGCTCGCTGGAAACCTGGATGGGCAACCCGAATACACTCATATGTCTCTTCTTCAACTTCCGCAACCTCGCTATCCACTGCCATTGGCGCAGGGCCAGAGAACTTGATATGGATAAGAGCTTGCTGAGAATCGATTTGCACGATGTGGTTGCTGTGGGGTAATGTGCGGCCCTGCCAACCACACAACCAGGACCGCGGTCTCTTGTGCCGAGGCCAGGGCGATAGCTTTTCGTTCCGAATCCGCTACCGTCGCCAGGGGGGGGCCCAGACATGCCCCTCGACTCCCGTGCCGTCTGTGTCCCTGAGTCTCCACCCTTCCATTAGGAGCCCTGTTAATGTCCCTACCCAGTTACCTTTGCACTTGGAGCGCCGGTCTTCGGGGCTCAGGAGTTCTAGGTGGGTCAGTGGAATGGGGTCGGTTTCTTGTTGGTCTCCATAGGACAAGGTCTTGGGCTCGGCAATCGGGCTCAAGTAGACAGCGCCGTTGATGGCCCCGTCCACTTTGAAGCCAGCCTGTCCCATGCCGTCGTGCCATTCCGTGTGGCCTGGTGCAACTCCGTCCCCTAGTAAGCGCCCTATCTACGGGTCCCCGATTCTTAGTGAGCGTGCTGCCCAGGATATGGAGATGTCATCTAGCCTGGTCTCTAGGGGCTCGACCGCTGCTATACCGCCTATTTTCAATTGACTGGATCCATAGTATCTCGTGGTGACCTTTCTTAGGGCTCGGTAAGAAGTATTGCTTCGATGGCCCAGGAGCAGCCTTCACAGCGGCCATATGCTGGACCCAAGTGCCGCTGGCCTCTATACCACCTAGTTGCCATGCTGATTTTTCAGACTACAACCGATTCACACAGAAACGATTTGCTATCGTGAGGAGGTAAGATCGATCCGAGCGTATCTGCTTCGACTGAAGGGAATAAACATATTGGCCTGGTAAGGACGGATTCTAAAACTAGTTGCAACCCCATAAGCGGCCAGAATTCGAATCGGTAGTTCTGGGCTGGGAGTTGATGTTGGGTTCGAGAGGTAAACGAAGATCATGGCGGGAGTGCCGAGCCTGCCTAAGCACCGCAATTCATTGGTCAGGCTGAAAATGCATAATGGTGTCTTCATAAAGCAAATTGGCTAACCAGCATGAGGGGTGAATTAGCCATAGCATCGGAAATTCAGGTGAGCTAGAGATACCCAGGCCGATGGAGGTACCTCGGTTGCAACCCACAATCACCTTTATGGCCCCTCAAACTAGTATGGAGATGTCTCTAATATTCTCTCCTCATCCCCAGGCTTCACTGGCCACTTCCTCACATAAATCGGCTGGTCTGGGATCGATCTAGATACTGACTTAGCCCTCCTAGAGGTCATATAGTCATTAGTAGCATATCCGGCTCAGTATGGGGAGTGGAGATGATACGTCAACATCTTCATTGAGTTTCTTAGCCATAGGCTCATACAGAATCGTTATAGTAGAAGTCGTCATAGACATTGTGGTCAATGCAGGGGAGTCCAGAGTTGAGGTAATACACCAGGGACTGAGAGAATGATGCAGTGCTTTCGCCATGAAACAGAGGGATGGGGGCTAATACCATTTCTCTCGGCTCCGAGGTTGAATGTTGGAGGTGTAATGTCACGAAATGAGGAACTGAAGGCACAATACCCCTTTCTCGGGTCAGAGGTTTGCTCTGCCCACTCTTCTTGCTCTGCCCACTCTTCTTGCTCTGCCCACTCTTCTTGCTCTGCTCACTCTTCTTGCTCTGCCCACTCTTCTTGCTCTGCCCACTCTTCTTGCTCTGCCCACTCTTCTTGCTCTGCTCACTCTTCTTGCTCTGCCCACTCTTCTTGCTCTGCTCACTCTTCTTGCTCTGCCCACTCTTCTTGCTCTGCTCACTCTTCTTG